>Ga0310827_100080_pt1 | contig 129123 bp, 123 predicted proteins | sample WT_ome_2_FD_201309 | JGI IMG/M metagenome (GOLD analysis project Ga0310827, IMG submission 201309) | Sorghum-adapted microbial communities enriched on wild type (WT) sorghum from Joint BioEnergy Institute, Emeryville, California, United... ... | reverse complement strand
CGTGCGGGCCCGCGCGGTGAATCCGAAATGGATCGAAGCGATGATGCGCCACGGCTACAAGGGCGCGTTCGAGATTGCCGCGACGGTTGATTACCTGTTCGCTTTCGCCGCGACCACCGGCGCGGTGCGCGATCACCACTTCGAGGCCGTTTACAACGCTTATATCGCTGACGAGCGGGTGCGGAATTTTATTGCCGAGAAAAACCCCGGCGCGTTACGCGATATTGCGGAGCGCCTGAAAGAGGCGATCGATCGTGGCCTCTGGTCACCTGCGAGCAACAGCGCGTATGCTCGGCTCGATGAACTCTTAGCTCGCCGCAAGGAGCCGTCCAATGACCTCGCAATCTGACAGCGCTTCCGTCGACGACATCAATGCGCGTCACGCAGCTAAGATGGCCAAGAAGAAGGCCGCGCGAGATCAGATCATGGCGACCAAGACCCAGGAGCGTGGGCTTTTGATCGTCTACACCGGCAAGGGAAAAGGGAAGTCGACCGCAGCCTTCGGCATGGTATTCCGCGCTATTGCTCATGGAATGCCGTCAGCGGTGGTCCAATTCATCAAGGGCGCCATGCCGACGGGCGAGCGCAAACTGATCGAGGAGCATTTTTCCCACCTTTGCCAAATCTACGCGATGGGTGAGGGGTTCACCTGGGAGACGCAGGATCGCGAGCGCGATATCCAGCATGCCCGCGCCGCTTGGGAAAAATCGAAAGAGTTGATCAGGGATCCCGAAATTCGGCTGGTGCTCCTTGATGAGCTCAATATCGCTATTCGGTACGGCTATGTTCCACTCGAGGAAGTGTTGACATTCCTCCAGAACGAAAAGCCACCTATGACACACGTCATCATCACGGGGCGGAATGCGGCACCGGAGCTGATCGAAGCGGCCGATCTCGTGACGGAAATGGAGATGGTGAAGCATCCATTCCGCTCCGGCGTGAAAGCTCAACCGGGAATCGAGTTCTGACGTCAGCCCAATGGCCCGCGCTCCGAAGACGCCAGCAATTATGCTTCAAGGCACCGGCTCCAGCGTGGGAAAATCGTTGCTTGTTGCCGGGCTTTGCCGGTATTTCGCGCGCCGTGGCCTTAAAGTTCGGCCCTTCAAGCCGCAGAACATGTCCAATAACGCTGCGGTGACGCCGGATGGCGGCGAAATTGGGCGGGCTCAGACGCTGCAGGCGCGCGCCGCGGGAGTTGTGCCCAGCGTTCACATGAATCCGGTGCTGCTGAAGCCGGAAAGCGAAACCGGCTCGCAAATCATCGTGCAAGGGCGGCGATGGGAAACTCTGAAGGCACGGGAGTATTGGGCGCAGAAACGCGATTTGATGCGAGCAGTGTTAGCCAGTTTCGAGGAAGTGGCATCCGGCGCGGATCTGGTGATTGTCGAGGGCGCGGGGAGTCCGGCCGAGGTCAACCTGCGGTCCGGCGATATCGCAAACATGGGGTTTGCCGAGTCGGCGAGCGTTCCCGTCATTCTCGTCGGAGACGTCGAACGTGGAGGCGTTATCGCAAGCCTCGTCGGGTGCAAAGCCGTCCTTTCGCCTGAGGATGCGAGCCGGATCGAGGGTTATATCGTCAATAAATTCCGGGGTGACGTATCGTTGTTTGATGGCGCTCTAACAGCAATTACCGAACATACCGGGTGGCTGAGCCTCGGTGTCGTCCCCTTCTTCCCACGGGCGATGGACCTTCCGGCGGAGGACGGCGCTGATCTCGATGACAAAGTCGCAGTTCGCACATCCGATCGCCGGCAGATCCGAATCATCGTCCCGGTGCTGCCCGGCATCGCCAATTTCGACGATTTGGACCCGTTGCGCCTCGAGCCAGATGTCGAAGTCGAGATGATCCGGCCAGGGCGGCCACTGCCGCTCGACGGCGATCTCATCATTTTGCCCGGCTCCAAATCCACGATTTCAGACCTAGAAACTATGAAATCGGAAGGATGGGATATCGACATCCGCGCGCACGTGCGACGAGGCGGTGTCGTGCTTGGCGTGTGCGGCGGGTTCCAGATGCTGGGGCAACAAATCACCGACCCGGATGGCATCGAAGGCCCGGCAGGCTCTGCATCGGGACTTGGCCTGCTGGCGGTGGAGACGGTGCTCTCTCGGAACAAAACTGTTCAGCCGGTTTCTGGTCTCGACTCGCTTACGGGCTTACCTGTCTCTGGGTATGAAATTCACCTGGGGGTGACCAGTGGACCAGACACGGAACGGCCTTTCGTGGTTATCGACGGTAAGGCCGATGGTGCACGTTCTGCGGTTGGGCGAGTGCTCGGCACCTATGTTCATGGACTCTTTGCGAGCGATGTTTTTCGCGCGCATTTTCTCTCCAGCTTCCGAAGCGGCGAGATTCACCTGCTGGCCTACGAAGCGCGAATCGATGCAACGCTCGACGCACTCGCCGACCATGTCGCGCGGCATATCGATTGTGATCGGCTGATGGCGATTGCGCAAAGCCGTATTCACAGAAGCTGAGCAATCAATCCGACGACCGCGACTAGGAGAGCGTGCGCCAGACACGTAGCAACGAGCAGCCGCAGCGCTGACGCAATATCTGACGGTTTCGCGTTTGGGCGGCCGGAGGCGTTCATCCAAGCGTCTTCGACACGGCCGCCGGCATAAACCCGTGGCCCCGCCAAGGCCAACCCGAGTGCGCCGGCCATGGCTGCCTCCGGCCAGCCGGCATTGACGGACCTGTGTTTGCGCGCATCACGGAGCATGGCTCTGAGTGCATCTTTTGCATTACCGCCAACCGCTGGTGCAGCGCCGGCCAGCAGCACGCCGGATAATCGCGCCGGTATGTAGTTGAGCAAATCGTCAAGCCGCGCCGCCGCCCAGCCGAATGCGAGATAGCGAGCGCTCCGGTGACCGATCATGCTGTCTGCCGTATTCACGGCCTTGTAGGCGAGAATGCCCGGCAATCCTGCAATGAGGTACCAGAACGCCGGCGCGACAATCCCATCGGAAAAATTCTCCGCTGTCGATTCTATTGCGGCGCGGCAGACACCCGCCTCATCCAGGGCCTCGGGATCGCGGCCGACGATTCTCGATACGGCCATTCGTGCCGCCGGTAATCCGCCGTCATCAAAAGCTTGCTTCACGCAGTCGACATGCTCGTACAGGCTTCGCTGAGCGAGCAGAACCGTGACGATTAAGACTTCTGCGAATTTACCCAAACTACTGTCGTGCAGGAGAAGCCGCAGCACCATACCCACGCCAGCTGCGGCACCCATTACGATAAGCAGCGCGATGATCCCGGCCACCCGTCGCGTGGCAAACGACCAAGTTTCCCGGTTCAAGTTGTTGTCGAGAAAGCCGATGAGTCGCCCCATGATCACCACCGGGTGGGGGATACGCTGCCACAGCCAGGGCGGATCACCTATAAAGGCATCCGCGAAGAGCGCAACAAGCAGCAGCCAGGGCGCAAATGGCTCCAAGATCATTTTTCGTCGAGGATCCGCTCTGCCGCATCGCGCAGGGTTCTGGCAGCAAGCGCAATGCCTGGGCTGGCGCAGACGATCTGACTTGAAGGGATCACGATCCGGCGGTGCCGCGGCACCACTTCTTCCAATGCAGGATGACTAAGCAGCGCGACTCCTTGGTCGACAGCACCAGGATCGGCGCTATCGAGGATGAGAACATCGGGTTTCGCCTTGAGAACCGCCTCGAGCGAGGTACGGCCAACATATCTGATACCGAGATCGGTCGCCGCATTCACGATTCCGAGCCGTTGCATGATGTCGTGGATGAGGGTGTCTGTACCGGCGGCGAATGCGCGGCGTTGAAGTTGAAGAGCACGTAGCAGTCTAGAAGACCGCGGCTTTAGGTTCGCGAACGCGGCCTCGATCTCTGCCACGAGGGCTTGGCCGCGCGCTTCCTGGCCCAGCAGCGATGCCACTTCCCTGATATGTTTTTTCACGTCTTCGATTGATCGCGCTGGCGAAAAGGTGGCAATGCGAACGCCCTGGGCCGCGAGCTGCGCACGTGTGGCGCTCCGCGTGAAGCTTCCCGCCAGCACCAAATCAGGCTTGAGCTTCAAAACCTCTTCCGCATCGCCGCGGATCGTGGGCAGTCCCTTGGCTCGGTCGGCATAAAACGACATGTCCGGATCGCGCGCATAATGCGTGAGAGCAAGGATTTGCTCCCGATCCGCCAGCGCCAGAATGAGTTGATCGGCGCACGCATTTATCGACACGATCCGTCTCGGTGCGGCGGCTTCCGCCGGAAGCAATTCAAGGCAGGCCATCGCACCTATTGCGGCGAGGGCACACCTAATCCACCGGGGTACAGGTCCTCTCACAATCGTGCCTTGTTCGCTCTAGCGCGAGCTGATACCGCTCCAACAGCCCTGCGACACATCTCGTGGCAGGCGCCCTCATTGGGCGGAACCGATCTCGACGAGGTTTGCGTTATGTTGCGTTTCGCGTACAGCGCCACATGCGCGGGCGTGCTTGTATCCTTGCCAATCGTCGTGAGCGAGGCAAGCGCCCAGCAGCAATCAGTGCAGCTGCCAGAGCTGGTGATCGAAACCGAGCCAGCCCCTCCCAAGAAGCAGCAGGCCTCGACCGGCAAATCGGGTTCCTCGACGAAAACGCGCGCTGAGGCGGCACCCGGACAGGTCGTCGTCACCCCGAGCCGAGCGGAGGAGTCCGCCGCGAATGTCGCAAGCGCTATCACGGTCATTGATCGCGCCGAAATCGAGCGAGCTGTTGGCTCCGGCGCAACGGTTGCGGATATCTTGAAGGGGTTGCCGGGCTTGAATATCGCCCAGTCTGGCGGGCCAGGCGGCGAAACCAATATCCGCATTCGCGGCGCCGACAGCGATCAGACGCTCGTCCTAATCGACGGTGTGCGCATCAACGATCCTGCAAGCACGGGCAGCGAGTTCGATTTTTCGGTTTTTTCACTCGTCAACGTTGAGCGCATCGAGATCTTGAGAGGGCCGCAGTCGGGTCTCTACGGCGGTGACGCCATCGGAGGGGTGATCAATATCATCACGCGCAAGGGTGAGGGGCCGCCGCAAGGCTTCGCAGCGATCGAAGGCGGAAGCTACAACACGTTCTCGCAGCGCGCGGGCGTGAGCGGTGCCAATGGCCCTGTGAGCTATTCATTCGGGGCATTTAATTTCCGTACGTTAGGCTTTTCCCGGTTCGATGGTGGACGTGAAAATGATGCCACCGAGAAGCAGGCGTTCAACGGCCGGGTCGACTATCAGGTGGCGCCGAACTTCTCTGTAGGCGCACGCCTTGGTCTCTATACGCTCGACGCAGAGCTTGATGGCACACGGGGAGACACACCGGACTATACCGAGCGCTCGCTGATCGATGGCGCCTTAACGAGCAAGCTCGACCTTTTCGGCGGTGCGATGCGCAATACCCTCACGCTCTATGCCAACCAGGCCGATCGCCTTTTCTTTGGCTGCGATGACGCCGCTTGTTCGTCCAATACGACCAGCAAGTTTAAGGGCCAGCGTATCGGCGTCGAGCTCCAATCGGATTTCGATATACGGGGTGATGATAGGCTTGCGATCGGCGGCCGAATAGAACAGTTGGCCGCGGAAAGCCGCGACACTTCCTCGACGGACCTTTCTACTCACGAACGCTACGACGTGACTGAGATCAACAAATCGGCCTTCGCCATCTACACGTTCAACCCCATCCGTGCGTTCACACTAAGCGCCGCAGGTCGCCTGGATGATTTCGACACCGGCGAGCTTATAGGCACTTACCGATTTGCCGCTGCTTACAGATTCGAGGAGACTGGAACTAAACTTCGCGCCAGCTATGGCACAGGGGCCAAAGCGCCCACGATTCAGCAGCGCTTCGACAAGACGACGCTCTTTGGATTTCTGCCCGTCAGTGGCAACCCCGATCTTGAGGTCGAGAAAAGCCGCGGCTTCGATATTGGCATCGACCAAAGCCTCTTGGGCGGCACGATGGACCTCTCTGTGACGTACTTCAACAACGACATCAAAGACCTCATCGAGTTCGACACCGCCAAGGGAACTTTCGTGAACATCGATGCCGCCAAAACCCAGGGCGTGGAGGTCGCGGCGGAGCTGCGTCCCCTCGATTGGCTTCGTCTGCGAGGAAGCTACACCTACCTCGAAGCCGTCGATGCGGAAACGGGCCAGCAGCTCCGCCGCCGACCGAAGCATGTCGCGAAGGGTGCGGTAGCCGTCGAGCCTTTTGCCGGCGCCCACATTGCCGCGACTCTGGTGTATCAGAGCCGGCACTACAATTTGAGGCCTGGCCCCGATGATCGACAGGTCGTGGATGGATTCATGAGACTCGATCTAACCGGTGACCTCGAGATCAATCCCAATGCGACTCTGTTTCTAAGGGCCGAAAACCTCACCGATGCCGATTATCAGGAGGTGTATGGGTTCGGCACCGCAGGACGGTCGGCGTACGCAGGCCTCCGGCTGAGCTTCTGACGGGCTCGCATGCCATCTAGAGTCTTTCCACGAGGAACTGGGCTGTCAGCAGTCCTGGTACTGCTGGTCGGGCTGCTTTGCATCGTCTCTTTGCAGATCGGCTCCGTCCCGCTCGGTCCTCGAACAGTGCTCGGGGCTCTCGCAGGGCACGGTGATCCGGTGGACGTGATTATCGTACGCGAGCTCCGCCTGCCGAGGACCGTTCTCGCCGCTCTGATCGGCGCAACGCTCGCGCTGTCGGGCGCGGCTTTGCAAGGGCTGCTGCGCAATCCCCTCGCGGCGCCGTCCGTGTTTGGGGCGCCGAGTGCCGCCGCCTTTGGCGCGGTGACGGCGATTGCGCTGGGGCTCGCAGATACGCTCTCGTATTCTCTTCCGGTTGCCGCGATCGTCGCGGCACTGGTCTCCGTCGCTCTGCTTTTTGCGCTCGCAGGCGCCTCCGCCAACATCTTGACGCTACTGCTCGCAGGATTGGCTCTGTCGAGTCTGGCAAGTGCGGGAGTGTCGCTTGCCCTCAACCTCGCGCCCAATATGTTCGCGGCGCTTGAGATTGCCTTCTGGCTGTTGGGCTCACTTGAGGACCGCAGCTTCCGTCACGTTGTCATGGCCGCCCCATTCATAGCCGCCTCCTGGGTGCTCCTGCTTGCGCCGCGCTCAGGCTTAACGGCGCTGACCCTCGGAGAGGACGTTGCGCGCACAAGTGGTGTCCGGCTTGGAATGCTGCGCGTCATGACCTTGATCGGCGTTGCTTCGGGTGTTGGATCGAGCGTCGCCGTCGCCGGCGTCATCGGCTTCATCGGGCTCGTCACGCCGCACCTCGTACGGCCGTTGGTCGGCCACGATCCGGCGCGCGTGCATATCCCCTCGATGCTGGCTGGCGCAGCGCTCTTGCTCGCGGCCGACATCGCTTCGCGGGTCATCCCGGCAACCACCGAAATCAAGGTCGGTGTGCTGACGTCTTTGATCGGAGTTCCATTCTTCATCTGGCTGGTGTTGCGCCAGCGCAGCGGCGATCTCATGCAGGCGGTGGGTTGAGATGGCTCTGGTCGCGGAAAACATCACGGTGCGCGCAGGCAGCCGCCTGATACTCGACGGCGTGAGCTTGAAGCTCGCGCCGGGGGAACTTGTGTTTCTTCTCGGGCCGAATGGTGCTGGCAAGACAACGCTGCTACGGACGCTCGCGGGTCTCATACCAGCGTCGGGTCGCGTGCTCTGGAAGGACAGCGATCTCGCCACCATGAAGCCGCGCGAGCGCTCTCGGCTCATGGCCTATATCCCCCAGGGTCACGTGGCCCACTGGCCGATCACCGCCCGGGAAGTCGTCGCCATCGGGCGCTTTCCACACGCCTCGAGCCTGTCCCGGCTGTCGCCTGCAGATGCTGATGCCGTTGAGCGTGCGCTGATTGCCGCGGATGCGCAGCATCTGGCTGACCGCATCGTAACTGAGCTGTCAGGCGGCGAGCGGGCGCGGGTGATGCTGGCGCGCGCGTTGGCCGTAGAGGCACCCGTTCTGCTTGCCGACGAACCTATTGCAGCGCTGGATCCGGAGCATCAGATCGGCATGGCGCAGCTGATGCGCCAGCTTGCGCACGAGGGCCGCGCCGTCCTCGCCGTGGTGCATGACCTCACGCTCGCTAGCCGCTTCGGAGATCGCGTTGTCGTGTTGAATGGTGGTCGGCTGGTCGCAGACGGCGAGCCGTTGCGAACGTTGACGCCAGATTTGCTGCAGCAGGTATTCGGCATCAAGGCAGAAATTCTCGCGTCTGGGTCGTCGAAGGCATTGGTCCCCTGGTCCCTATCAAGCGACGCGGCGGACCGCTTCGGCTAAGGCGGCTTCGAGTCGCTCGAATTGGGATGGCTCTGGCAGTCCAAAGCGCAGCCAGGCGGGTGCGTAGTCGAACACGCGCACGAGAATTCCGGCCCGCGCAAGCTCTTCGTAGATTGCCCTGGCACGAGGGTACTCGGTCAGGATGAACAGGCCGGCGTTTCCAATGACAGAGAGTCCATTGGCGCGCAGAATTCGGTCTAGCTGGCCGGAAAGCGCGGTGAGCCGCGCTCGCGTGGCGTCAGCCCAGGGTCCGTCGCTCAACGCTTCTATGCCGATTTCGATGGCCGGCCCGCTCACGGCCCAGGGCCCCAACCACGCTGCGAGCCGGCTGATATCCTCGTCAGCGCCAATCGCGAAACCCAGCCGGACGCCCGCCAAGCCATAGAATTTCCCGAACGACCGCAGCACGAGCAGCCCGGGAGGGCCGGTGTGTGGCGCCATGGACAGGCTTGGGTCGATGTCGGCGAACGCTTCATCCACGACCAATAGCCCTCCGCGCGCGGCAAGGTGTTCGCGGAGAGCGTTGAGCCGCAGCGGCGGCCAGCGCCGGCCATCCGGATTGTTCGGATTGGCGACAACAACGACGTCGGCGTTGGTTCTCTCCGGCAAGTCCGGCACATTCCAGACCTCGCCACCTTCGAGCTCCCAAGCAGTGCGGTGCTCGCTGTAGGTCGGCGAGACGATTTCCACCCTGGCGCTGGGGCGCAATCGCGCGGCGAGTTGGATCAGAATCTGAGTTCCGGGTGCGCTGACAATCTGCGCAGCAGGCGCAACCCGGTAAGCGCGCCGCGCGGCTTCGATGAGAGCGCCTTCGCGATCAGCTTGCGGCAGCCGTGACCAAGAAAAGCTGTCCGGGCTCGAGAATGGGTATGGAATCGGGTTAATTCCGGTCGAAAGGTCCAGCCAATCGGCCGTCGGGCGCCCGAACTGTTTCTGCGCCTCGTTCAAATTTCCGCCGTGCCGCATATCCGGACGCTTTACTGATCAACCCGCAATTGCCTTTGCGCAAACGAGCACCAGAAGCAAGCTCGTTTCGATAATCTCGATAGAGGCTCCGAGACAGTCGCCCGTGACCCCTCCTAGCTTGCGCCGCCAATACAGAACGACGCCGAAAATGATCAGCACCGCGAAAAGCAGGGCCGGGGCGAGGTAAAGGCTGGCAGCCACAAGGACAATGCCGTTGCCGGCGATCATTCTCTGCGAAATCTCCCAGCGGAAACGCTCGCCGCTGCCCGGAGCCAAGGGCGGCACGGCGAAGCTGACGACGAGCACTCCGAGTCGGGCCCAGGCCGGTACTAATATGAGCGGCCAGACTGATGCGGACTCAATGAGTTCCGAAAGAAGAATGAGCTTCGCCAGCAATAGTAAGAGAACAGCAATGACGCCGAAGGTACCGATATGGGGATCACGTAGAACGCTGAGGAAGCGTTCCGGATCGCGGTGGGCCGCCCCCATGGCGTCGGCGACATCCGCAAGGCCATCGATGTGGAGTGCGCCTGTGCTCCACACCCACGCGATAAGCACCGCAAGTGCCCCAACTGACGGGCCGAGCATGCCGGCGATCGACTGCAGGAGAAGCAGAAACAGTCCGATCAATGCTCCCACTGCCGGGAACCAGACGGCCGACCGGGACAGGTCGGAGGCATGAAAATCAGCCATCTCTGGTGACGGCAGCCGGGTCAAGAATTTGACGGCGAGAAGAAAGCCGCGGAGCGGGCGAGATTTCACCGATACTTTCATGTCGGCCATCTAAACCATGCGGCCCGACACACTGGCTTCGTCGAAGGTCGCCATTTCATTGTGAAGGGCGCAAGCCATTCGCAAAATCGGAACGGCAACAGCTGCGCCCGAGCCTTCTCCCAATCGGAGCCCGAGATCAAGTATCGCCTCGGCCTGCAGAGCTGCAAGGATTGCCGAATGGCCGCGTTCTGCGGATCGATGGGCGAAGAGGAGCCAAGGCCGTACGCTGGGATTGATTCTGCACGCTGCCAGCGCTGCCGCTGATACGATAAATCCGTCGACCAATATCGGAATGGACCGCTGAGCGGATGCGATGATCGCACCGGTCAGGGCCGCAATCTCCAGGCCGCCGACGAATTGAAGGGCAGCCCACGGCGAAGCTTTCGCCCCCATCAACCGATGGAGTGCCAGCGCCTCAGCGACCACCGCGGTCTTTCGCGCGACACCTGCCTCATCTAACCCTGTGCCCGGTCCGACGACCTCAGCGGGTGGTATCCCGAGCATTGCGGACGTCATCGCAGCGGCGGAGGTGGTGTTTCCTATTCCCATCTCTCCGAGCACGATCAAATCAGGGCGTCGCTCACTTGATCGCGCAATTGCCCGCGCGCCTGCGGCCATCGCAAATGCAACCTCTTCTTGGGTCAGTGCGGACTCTCGCGAAAAGTCACGAGTGCCAGCCCTCGGTTTGTCCGTCATGACGCCGAGGATCGGCGCCGTTGCGAAGGAGCCGGCATCGACTACCTCGAGGCGCGCACCGAGCGTGCGGGCGAGGACCGAAATCGCTGCCCCACCGGCGGTGAAATTGCGCAGCATCTCGACTGTAACGGTGCTTGGGTACGCCGACACAGACCGAGACGTGACACCGTGGTCGCCAGCGAAGACGATAATCTCCACGCGATCTGCCTTCGGCCGTTCGGTCCGCTGAAGCGCGGCGAGCTCGATGGCGATGTTTTCAAGGCGCCCAAGTGCGCCATGGGGCTTTGTCAGCGAGGCCTGCCGGCGCCGCGCTGCTTCGGCGTGCTCCTCAGACGGATCAGGGCAAGAGCGGGTCCAATCTATCATCGTAACGAATCTGGCTGGAGGGACGGGCGCGTGTCGGTCAACTAGGGGCCGATGATTGAAATAAGCTTTCTTGCAATTTGGACAGGAATCAGATGTGCCAGCGCCGCCCTGGCGATGTCTACCGTACGCGCAGGCGTCACGCTCAGGCTAGAGCAGGGGACATGGCCGTGTATCTGGCTACAGGCCGGTCTTATGACACCGATTCCGGACGATTGCCAGCGGGCATGAGCGGCGCTTGAGGTGGCCTGGCCATAGGCGATCGGGCACTGGCCAGCCCGAAGGCGCTCGGGTCGCGCACGAGCCGCAAGCGCAGCCAACATCCAGTCGCGAGCGAGGTGATGATGGAGGCCAGCACAAGCGCCGTAAACATCCGGTCATCTACGATGCCGGCGGCATGAGCTACGCTCGCCAAAACGATTCCCGGCCCGCCGCGCGTGTTCATGGCAACGCCATAGTCGAACGACCTAATCCATTCGATACCACTCGCTCGTGCTGCGACCGTGCAGCTGGTAACCTTGATGGCGCTGCTTGCGACGATGAAGAGCAAAGTAAGCTGGATATCCAGCTGGTGTGCTAAGTCGAGACGCAACCCGACGAGTGCGAAGTAGATCGGCACGAAGAACCATATGGAAATATCGGCAATGCGCTGCTTTACGGCCACGAGCTGCCGTGAGTTGAACCGCGTGATGACCAGTCCAGCAATGAGCGCGGCGAAAACGATGTTTACGCTCAGAAGACTGGCAGATGCAACAAATACGAGGCAAAGGAGCACGGCGTAGCCGGTCAGCGATGCTTCGCTGAACTGGACAAAAACATTTCGGCGAATCGCGCGAAGGAGTGCGGGCGCGAGGAAAAAAGACAAGGCTACAAAAAGAATAGTAATCACGACGACTCGCGTGATCCCCGCCGCATCCGTGGCGTTGCCATGCTGTACGGCCGTCGCCACGGCCAGGAGGGTCCATAAGACGAGATCCTGAATCGTAGCAGCCCCAACGACGTTACGCGCGAACAGCGTTTGCATCATGTTGAGGTCGAGGAAAATGCGCGAGATCACGGGGATCGAGGTGACGGCAACGGCAATTCCCATCACAAGTTTGAAGGCTAAGTCATCCCCTACACGCGTGTCATCGAAGATCGAGGCGCTTGCGTAGCCGATTGCAAACGGCAGGATGAGTGCGCCAATTACAAGTGCAAATATGACGCGGCTGGTTCCTCCTTCTACCTCTCTGGACATGCTGAAGCCCGCGGTGAACATTAACAGCACGAGGCCAAACCAGTAGAAGGCGGCAAGTAGAGCCCCTTGGGCTGGAAATCCGGCAAAAAGCCAATTGTGAACATCAAGAGAGATCAGGCCAAGAACCGAAGGGCCGAGCATGATGCCGCCAACGATCTCGCCGATTACACGAGGCAATTTGAATCGCTCAAACAAGTAGCCTCCGGCAAGTGCTGCGGAGAGCAGGAGCACTAGCGAAAGGAAGAAGCGGGCCAGCTCAGAGTCGTTCATAATCGTTTCTCGGGGCCATCGATGCTTTCCGTCAATCAAGCCCTCGATGTGTATCGACTCACAATGAGCGATGAAAGTTCATCCAGAGATTGTGTTTCAGTATCGAGTATGAGGTCTGGGTTCGCCGGTGGTCGATACTCTGTGTTGTACCCGATAAGGGTATCGATCTCGCCGTTCATCGCCTGCCGATAGAGCCCTTTCGGATCTCTTCGTGCGCAGGTCTCGATGGAGCAGGTAACGTAGCCGACCGTCAAATTGCGAACATTGGCTCGAACGTATGCGCGCGCATCTTCTCCGGCGGTCAGGGCTGAAACCACGACATGCAAGCCGGAGTCTCTGGCTTTATTGGCCAGGTGTACCAGAGCGGATACAACACGCAGCCGGCTCTTTTCAGAAAATCCGAGCCCTTCATCAAAAAGCTCGCGAACTTCATCTCCGTCGAAATGAATTGCGGGTACCCCTCGTTCTCGGAGCTCCATCACGATGCGGGAAGCAAGCGTCGTCTTACCTGCGGATGTGGGACCAAGTAGCCACAATACTGTGCCGGGCTGCACGGGATGGGCCTGCGCCGATTGACTTTCGTTCCCCCGACTAGGCGTCATCAGTTTGCCACCCACTATTCCTGGAATACTTGCCTTGCCATCATAAGCTCGGCGCGCACGACGTCTTGCACTTCCGGGCGGATCATCCAGCTCGGCAGATCCTGGCCGGATATCAAAGCACGCCTGATTTCAGAGCCGCTGATAGGCCTTGCCGTCTTGCAGGTCTTCAAGTCGACATAGCGGTCCGTTTTCAAGTCGTAGCCAATCTCTTCAAAAAAGATCGGCTTTATGCCAAGATCCCCCAGCTTGTCGAAGAGTTGCCTGCTTGCATTTTTGCCGTAAAAGGCACCGACGCCAGAATGGTCTCTCCCAACTATGAAGTGGCTGCATCCCATGTTCTTGCGACATAGAGCTGTGAATACGGCTTCGCGCGGGCCAGCGAACCTCGGATAGGTAATGAAGCTTGCGAGCACCACCCTTCCTGGCGGATAGATGCCGTAATCCAGCAAGGCCTGATACCCATCGAGGATAATGCGCGGAGCAAAGTCGCCCTTTCGGGCTACACCGACTAAAGGATTGATCAGGAGTCCATCCGCATGGGTTCGTTCGAGCGCCCTGATCTGGATCGTCTCATGAGCACGATGAACCAGGTTGCGGCTGTGGAAGGCAACGACGCTCGTCCATCCCTTTTGCGCGAAAACAGTGCGCAATTGGGCTGGTGTGAGCTCGTAACGCCGGTAGGGCAGTGGAAGAGGCTGCAATAATGTCACCTCGCCCGCAAGGAAGTGACCGCCGCGCGCCAATGTCCGTGCAACCCCGGAATGGTCTTGCGAGGTGGTTCCGAACCATTTGCGGGCAAGCAGCTCGGTGTCGAAGACGAACGACTCCGATATATCGAGAATGGAATGTGGAGCCCCACAGTTGCTTGTCAGGAGAACCCGATCCCCCCTCGTATAGCGCTCCGCTACTTCAGCGGTCACAGCTAGGACGACCGGCATGGTCCAGACCAGTCCCGAAGGAAGACGATTGTCCTCCAGAACACTCTCGAGCGTCTCCTTATCCATGAAGCCCGTTAAGGGCGAGAACGTGCCACGCGCGATCTGTTCAACATCGGTCAATTCCTCGTCGGGAACGGCGATTGCTGGCAGTCTACCGATTTCCTGCTGGCCATCGGCGGCCATTCGGCAAATGAGGCGCCCGCCATGAGGCTCGACCTCCGGGAGCAGAGATGGCGCGCGTGTACGGATCTGGCGCATACCGTTCTGTCTACACCGGAATTGCTGAACGACCCGAGCTACCATTCTGGCGCAATTTTCAGGGTATTTCCCGATCGCCGTTTCGGCGGCAAGGACGAGTCCGTCGGCGCCGTCTGCTAGAGTATTGTAAATATCGTTGACCTCCGCCCGGGTGGGAGTTGGTTCAGCAGTCATCGATTCGAGCAGGTTCGTGGCCACATAGGCCTTGGCGCCGTACTCGTGGGCTTTTCGAATGATGATCTTCTGGAGCGCCGGGATCTGCTCTATAGGAACCTCGCGGGACAGATCACCTCGGTCAATCAGAACCGCGTTCGATTGACGGGCAATCTCCGCCAGATTGTTCAAACCGCTGATGCATTCGATCTTCGAAATGATGACCGGGTCACCACCTGCCTCGTTGCGGATCAGATCGACGTCGGCTGCACGATGAGCGAACGAAAGCGCAAAATGGCGAACTCCCATTCTGCAGCCAATGGCAATGGCGGTGCGATCCTTTTCCGTTAAAGCAGGCATCTCGAGAGTTCGTTGCACGGTAACGGCCTTGTTCTGTCCTATCCGGCCACCCGTCAGAATCCGCAACGTCGCCGTCTCATCCGTCTTCTCGACGATCTGGGCAAATACGGAATTGAAATCAATGGCGATGAAATCGCCGAGCTGCAAGCTGGCAATAATGTTCGGCGGATAGAAGCTTATGCTGGACGGATCTCCTGCGATCGGGCGACCTTGGACCGTTAGGAACTGGTTCTCCCTCACAGTCAAGGTGCCGTTGGGTAGCCGTCCCGTGCGCACCTGTGCGCCTTCAGTATCAAGGCAGATGGGAACTGACGTCAGTTTTCGGATGAACGAGATAGTTTGCTCGAGCTCCTCAATCTTGGTGTGCGAAAGGTTGAGACGAAAAAGCGATGTGCCAGCACGCTCCAGACAATGAATTACTCTTTCGTTCAAGGATGCCGGACCGAGTGTGCACAGGAGCTCGGTTTCCCTCTGTGTCATACTTCACCTGAATCGTCTCAACTGCAATGAAATGCAAATGGAGCAGGGCGCCGCGAGATGCAGCGTAGTTGCGGTTCAACGTCCGCGCAAAGTTCAACAATGGGATAGAAGTGGATGCCGAAATAACCCGAAGTGGTTATTATGGTCGCTCTCGATTAGCCCGGATTTGAAATGGCATGTGGTGAAGTGGACACCTAGGGTTGTTCTATATTGGCACAAGCTGATTTTGCGGGAAATCTGTGCGGCGAGATTGATGCAGGACGCGTGAAGCCGTGTTGATAGCGTCTTGCGTGCGCCTTAGGTGCGGGCTCTTCGCGAGCGGTTCCGACAATAAATTGCAATGCCGAGGAGACGGAGCTAATGGCCACCAATGCGAATGACGTCATGATCTTCGAGACACAGGTCGCCTCCGGTGCGGACGATGTCGAGGAAAGGCCGAGCGGTTCGGTCAATATGACCAGTAGTGATCTCGAACTGACGACCGACGGCAGCAACGTTCAGCTGATCGGCATCCGCTTCACCGACATCGACATTCCTCAGGGCGCCACCATCGTCAACGCCTACATCCAATTTCAGACGGAGGAGGCTTCCGCTGGCGAGGTTTCACTGCTGATCCACGGCGAGAGTAGCGATGATGCGGCGCCTTTCACGGGCGTGCGTTTCGATGTTTCCTCCCGGCCCCTCACAGAGGCATCAGTGGCTTGGTCGCCGCCAGACTGGGCCACAAGAGGCGAGGCCGGGCCCGACCAGCGTACAGCGGATCTGGCGCCCATCATCCAGGAGATCGTCGATCGTTCCGGCTGGACGGCGCTCAATGATATGGTCTTCATTATTTCCGGCACGGGCACGAGAACGGCAGAAGCCTTCGAGGGAAAAAACGCGCCGCGACTTCACATCGAGTGGGTGCCGGGTAGCGACCGAGTGGTTTTCAACGATCCGCCGGATATCGATTCGGCTGCGAACCAAATCGGCGAGTTGGCTGTTTCGGGCACGCTGGTCGGTATCACTGCCTCGGCGACCGATCCGGATGCCGGTGATACCGTCACCTACAGCATCGACGATGAGCGCTTCGTCATCGACGCTGATGGCGTCATCACGCGCTCGGATATCGGCACGCTTGACTTTGAAAGCGAGCCGTCGGTGACGGTCACGGTAACGGCCACCTCCTCGGACGGAAGCCGTGCCCAGCAGAGCTTCACTATCGACCTACTCGACGAGCCGGAGCCGGTGATCTTCAGCGATCCGCCGGATGCGGACGGTGCCGCCAATCGGATTGTTGCGACAGCGGCGTCCGGCACGCCGGTTGGCATTACGGCGCGTGCCGTCGATCCGGATGCCGGAGACAGTGTGACCTACAGCATTGATGATGACCGTTTCGTCATCGATCCGGCTACGGGCGTCATCACCCGCTCGGGGACTGGCGTGCTCGATGCCGAGCTTGAGCCTTCCATTACGCTCACCGTCACGGCAACTTCCACAGACGGTAGCGTCGCGACGCAGGATTATTCAGTGAGCGTCGTCGATTCAGCGCCACCCCAAATACCGACCTCGGTTTCGCTGGTCCGTACAACACTGGCTTCCGATTGGTCGCCACCCAGTCCGGATCCATCTGGGATCGCGTATATCGCGCACTTGGGTGTGTTGATGATCTCGGATGGCGAAGTCAACGAAATGCCTAACCTGTTCACCGGCGACAATTTATTCATGATGAACCTGAATGGCTCATTCGCCGGCTCTCTGACAGCCTTTCATTTTTCTGATGAGCCGACAGGTGTTGCTTATAATCCAAATAATTGGCATTTGTTTTTCACGGATGACACGGGCGCAAGAAGCGTTTACGAGCTGGATCCCGGCCCGGATAAGAGTTATGGAACGTCGGATGACGTGATAACGTCGTTCAAGACGTCAGATTATGGCAGCACGGACCCTGAAGGGATCACGTATGATACAAATCGGGGGGTCCTGTACATCGCAGACGGGGCGGGAAAAAGAATCTACACCGTTGACCCAGGTGCCAACGGCAAATTCGACGGTGTAGCCTCGGCCGGCGGCGACGACATCGTGACCAGCTTCGACGTCGAGGCATTGGGGATACGTGATCCGGAAGGCGTTGAATACGACCCTGGAAGCGACATCCTCTACGTCACAGCCTCTCGCAATTCCATCGCCATGCTCACGCCAACAGGTGAGCTCCTGGGTTTTCTTGACATTTCCGAAGCTGGACCGCGCAGTCCGGCAGGACTGGCTCTCGCGCCGAGCAGCATAGATCCCACGCAAATGAGCCTTTATGTTGTGGATCGCGGCGTTGATAACGATTCAGACCCGAACGAAAACGACGGAAAGATTTACGAGTTCATCTTCGATCAGTGGCTGATTGCCTGAAGCACATTTAAACAGTCATTGATTTCAAGGGTTCGAGTGGGTGCTGGAATCAGCACCCATTTTGTGCGCTTGCGCATGGACTCTCGCTTGGCAAGAACCAATAAATTTGAATAGTTTTGTTGTCGGGGTCGGTCAGTTGGGTTGGCAAGCCCGCTTCGAGTCAATATCGAATCGTTCGGCGGTGCTTGTGGGCGTCGCCGCGGGAGCTGTACGGTCTAGCTGAAGCGGTGCTTCCGCGGATTCACCTGGGTTATGACGCCGAACACACGGCGTTGGATGTCCTTGATCCCAGAGTGCTGAAGTAGACGGAGGGCGCGGCTGGCAGTTTCGATCTCAGTGGAACCCCATTTGAATGCAAGAATCACGTTGTCTGCTACAGCAGCGATCGTGCGTGCCTCCGTTGCGCCAAGGAGGGGCGGACTATCGATGATGATGCAGTCGTATTGCCCTCTGAGGTCATTTAGAATTGAAGACAACTGGTCGGCCATCAAAAACGAAAGAGCGTCTTCCCGCCTGTCTGCCAATGGGAGGCAATCGATGCCGAGCTTCGCAATGTTTCTCACCACAACACGCGCAGAATCCGCTCCTTCGGATTTGTCAGCGGCGTCCTTTCCAATTTTCCCGAGAGCCGCGGCGACCGGTTTGCTCCGAAAGTCGAGATCAATGAGCAAGACCCTCTGCCCAAGCATGCCAACGCTAACGGCGAAACTGACGGCGAGCGTGGTCTTGCCCTCGCCCGGCTCACTCGAGGTAACGGCAAAGACGGCGCAGTTCCGGAACTGCCGTTGACGGGAAGGAATGCGGCGCCGGGAGAGCGCCGTGGTGACCACCGACCGGATTGCCTCACCATAGATGTTGAACGGCTTGTCGATCAGGTTATGTCGTGCTCGGTGCAGGCGGAAGCGACGCCGCTTGGGAAGGAGCCCGATACATGGAACTCCCACGAACTCTTCAACGTCTCGCTCAGACCGAACGCGGCGGTCGATTTGCTCCTTCACGATCACCAGTAGGCCGCCGGTGATAGCGAAGGCAACGAAAGCTGGTAAGACGAATAGCACCGGCGAAGGCGAGCTCGGCTGCTCAGGTGGCATTGCTGCCGAGACTATATGCACGTCCTGCTGAATTGGGCCTTGAACAGAGAGCTCAGTCTGCTTTCGGAGGAGGCTTTCATAGAGTTGCGCCGCAGCACTCGCCTCCCGTTCCAGCTCTTTTAGCTTTGTTTCAGCCTCGCGCAGGCTTTCGCGGGATTGCTCGAGCGACCTGAGGCGCTGGGAAGTGCGATGCAGGCGTTCCTCAAGGGCGCTTCGACTTGATTGGGAAGGACCATCAGCGGCTCTGATTGGAGGCTCGCTCGATAACTGAACGCCGTTCAATCCGGCAACGCCCGGCGAAATTTCATGGTGGTCCTGCAAGGGTGAAAGGCTTGTGTTTCCCATTCCGGCTTTGGCGAGGTCGATAGCAAGCTGCCGCCTCAGTTCGGCGATCTGGCGGTCCAGCGCTTCAATGCTCTTTTCGTCGAGCAGTCCTGAAGCTATCCGATGGTCGCGTACGGCCGCTTCTGCCCGTTCGAGCGCGACCTTGGCCGAAGGGATGCGTTCAGCCAATTCCCGTTCGAGCATTCGACGTTGCGCCAACTGCCCCTCACGGCCCCTCTTTACGTAGTTTTCGACGATACGATTTGCGATGAAGGCAGCTAGGTCTGGATCATTCGCGGTAAAGGTTACTGCTATGACACGGGAGCGCTGCTCTTTGTAAACACTGATGCCTTCTTGAAGCTCGGCAAAATCGATCATCTGAAGTTCATCAGCGATAGCTTCGCCGTCAGAGTCCTCCGCCGTTTGCATTGGAGAGGCTTCGACAGACGCATGCGAAAGGAAGGTGGCCAATGCTCCTTGGAGTTTCGCCCAGGCGGTCAAAATGACGGTGTTCAGGAAGGGCGAATGCGGGGCCTCTGTAGAGCGGCGCCGGGGCGGATCGCTAGCGAGGCTGTCCTGCACCTCGAGCAAATGCCTGGGTGAAACGATAAGCTCTATGTGCGTGTCGACGACGGCTTCGTCCAGAACATCTGCGGGTCCCGCATCTGAGCGGGCGACAAGCAACTGCGCTTTCGAGGTGTAGCTGGGTGGGATGCTCGTGCCTATGACTAGGGCCAAAATGGCGCCGGTCGTGGCGAAGGTAGCAATCAGCTTCCATCGCCTTCGCAATAGCGCGATGAGATCCTTTAGATCCGGTGTACGGTGCTCTTCATAGGTCATTTGTTGGTCTGATTAGCGAGGGAGTTGCCCCTCATGTTTCAGATGGTGCAGAATGCATTGCGAAGCGCTGCCTTCCGCCAGTGTTGGCAAGCACATTGCTCCGGGCAGAACTGATCTTTCTCATCAGTTCCGGGTGTTGCACCGATAGAGTTCTATCATTCTCGCGGTGCGTAAATTACACAAATTCATTACCCAATCCCAATTTTCAGGTACCCATTGGTAGTGATTGCTTCCAACAGCACGTTTCAACTCTCATGCTTTGTGTCGACCATGAGCTGCCTCTGGCAGTCGTTCAATTGGGGTCACTCGATGCTTCTTCGTCAGCAGCTGCACCCTTCGGTGAAATCGTTTCTTGTTGTACTGCACCTGGCCTCGGCTATTGTGCTCGGATCATCATGGACCGCCGCCGCTTCGGAATACCGGCTGCGCGCAGGCGATGTTATTGAAGTGTCGGTCGCAGGTCTCCCCCAATTCGGTCACCGCGCGCCAGTACAACTCGATGGCAGCATCACAATTCCCACAATCGGTACGCTCGATGTCGAGGGAGAAATATTGTCGGACGTCCGGGAACGTATTCAGGCCGCTTTCACGGGCAAGCTGCTAACCGTTTATGCCTCGGATGGCCGCGAGCTGACACGTACTGTCGAGCGCGAAGACGTCTCGGCGACCGTCGCACAATATGCTCCGATTTGGGTATCGGGCGATGTTGTTCGACCCGGCGAGCAACGCTTCCAACCGAGGATGACGGTCCGTCAAGCGATTGCGTCCGCGGGGGGGATACGGTCGTCCATCATGAACGGAGATACTGGCCGGCGTTATGATCCCATTCCGCTGCAAAGCGACTACATCGCAAGCTGGCTTACGCTGGCCAGTCAAGCAGTGCGTGTCTGGAGGCTGCGGTATGAGCTCGGCGAAACAGGGGAGTTCGATAAATCATCACTTCCACCGGCGCCGGTTTCAGAAGACGCGCTCTCCCGAATTCTGGTCCTCGAGAAAGATATCATTGCGTTGCGAAAGGAGGACATAAGACGCGAGCGCGTTTTCTTGGAACGAAGTGCCGCGCTTGCGGAGGAGCAGATCAAATCCTTGTCCGAGCGGCTGGAGCTGGAGAAGCAAGGTGAGCTCGATGACACGGAAGAATATGAGCGCCTGCAAGAGCTTCTGCGGAAAGGTCACCTGACCAATATGCGCGTAGTGGATGCCCGGCGCGCGTTGCTGTACTCCTCAACCCGCCGATTACAGACGGCTCATGCCCTCATGCAAGCGCGTAAGCAGCTCGACGAGTCTCGCCGCGCGTTGGAAAAGCTCGAAGACCAGCGGCGGCTCACAATTCATGAAAGCTTGCAATCGGCTGAGCTCAGGTTGGCCGAGGAGCATGCCCGCCTGCGCAGCATACAGGCACAGTTGGATTTGGCAGGAATCTCCGTTCCCCGCGAGTCGGAGAATGCATCACGTCCATACATCACTCTGATTCGAAGGACTGCGACGAACCCAGTCACATTTGAAGCCAGCTACGATGATGAGATCGAACCAGGCGATATCATCGAGGTGGTTTTGAGAAGGTCGCCAGTGTCGACAGGCCACGATCTCGGTGCGGTGAACACGAGCCCGCCTAGATATGCGCTGGAAACGAGATAACCAAAGGGTTCGTCAGTCAGCTCGGACGCTGTCGGAGCCAGGGCGGCATCAAGGTCGAGAGAACGCGAACCGCAGATCGGCCATCGTCGCCAAGGAACAGCGCCGGCATTAGCCAGCAAAGCGCAAGACCTGAAAGGATCGAAAGTATCGCCACATCGATCAGCACCACTATTGCTGAGACCTCGAGCTCTCGTAGGTGGTTTACCACAGCCCACACGATCAATCCGATTGTGCCCGCGAGCGCTATGCCTGGAACATGCGCCCTGGCGAAATCCGGCCAGCTTATACCCGTTAAGGTCAGGCTCAGCTGCGCCATTAAAAAATAGTTCATTGCGATTCCGGCGACGATGCCGATCACGACACCCGGTAAGCCCCAGAACTGCCCGATCAACGAGCCCACCGCGATGGCGATGGCAAAAGCAGCTTGCCGCCATGCACGGGCATATACCGCGCCGGTTGCGCGCGCAATCGTGTCGCTGAGCTTGTAGCTCGTGCGGAACAGCATGCCGAGCGCTAGGATCTGAAGCGGCAGGACAACTCCCTCCCATCCGGTTCCGAGGAGGACCTTTCGGCGCAAGTCGAAGCCAAGGTCCAGGAGATCACCCTTATTGGCAAAGAGATCGAGGGCATCCGCCAGTTATGGAAGAACCAGCTCGTTTCCATTTCACGGCTGACTGCATACGAACGGGAAGCAACTCGCATCGAAGGAGAACGCGCGCAACTTGTGTCAAGAATCGCAGAAGCACGAGCCGCCATTGCGGAGGTTGAGATGCAGACTCTCCAACTGGAGAAGGAATTTTCCTCCCAAACCGCCCACGAACTCCGCGAGGTGGACGCAAAGATTGCCGAGTACGAGGAGCGCAGAATTGCAGCCGAAGACCATATGTCCCGGATTAATATTCGGGCGCCAACCAATGGTACGGTTCACCAGTCGAAAGTACATACGGTTGGTGGCGTTATTGCCGCCGGCGACCCCATCATGTTGATCGTGCCAGACGATGACGATCTCGTCATAGAGGTCAAAGTGGATCCGTCAAATATCGACAAAGTTGCAGTTGGCCAAGAGGTCCTCCTACGATTCGCGGCATTCAGCCTCAACGATACCCCGGAGATAAGCGGTGTCGTCTCACTCGTCGCGGCAGGCATCACGCACGACGAACGGACGAACCAGGCTTATTACGCTGCACGCATCACACCTGATCCTTTTTCGCATATAGAAGCTTAATTGTGTCTCATGGTCTCAAAGCTGTCCAATGGCCAAATCTGGATCTCGAAATCCCGTGGATCCTCAAATCAGATGTCTCGCTCACCAGCTTGATTAACACACTGAATTTGTAACAGCGGCGCATGGGCGATGTACAACGCTCCTCTGGTTAATAAAAGTTAGAGTGGCTTTGCATTACACATGAACCCAACCTCATCCTCTCTGAGCCACTTACGGCCTCGATTGCCAACGCGTTGGCCGCGGTCGGGACCTTTATTGGATAAAAGGGAGTCAATTCAAGCGCGAGTGAGCTCATACGTGCCTTTTAGGGGTAGATCTTCAACATTAGGAGTAGTTGCAGACTAGGCTGAATCGACATTCAGCGCATCCATAGCATGGAGCCGGCGAGGCAGAGGAAGGCGAGGAAGTGGCAGGCTCGGCGGTCATAGCGGGTGGCCAAGCGTCGAAAGTGCTTCAGTTTGTTGAAGCAGCGCTCGATGCGGTTACGCTCACGATAGAGCGCCTTGTCATGGTGAATGCGCTTCGTGCGGCTGCGGTTCGCCGGAATCACGACCTTCATGCCGGCCGCCTTGACCGTGGCGCGGATGGCATTGCTGTCGTAGGCTGTGTCGGCGATCACGGCACCACCCTCGATACCATCCAGCAACAACTCGGCGGTACGACTCTCGTGCACTTGGCCGCCGGTCAGCAGGAAGCGCAAAGGCCGGCCGAGGGCGTCGGCGAGCAGATGGATCTTGGTCGTCAATCCACCTCGGGAACGCCCCAGAGCCTCGTCCTCGGCACCCCCCTTTTGGCGCCGCCCCTGCCGGTAGCGGCCTGCTGGTGGGCCTTGACGAGGGTGGCATCGAGCATCAGGTACTCGTTGCTCGGATCACGGGTGAGCTCGGCGAACACCCGCTCCCAGACGCCTTTCTTGGCCCAGCGGGTGAAGCGCTTGTGCACGCTCTTCCACTTGCCGTACCGCTCGGGCAGTTCGCTCCACTGCGCTCCGGATCGCAGGACCCAGAGGACGCCGTTGACGAATAGACGGTTGTCCGTCGCGGTTCGGCCGGGATCGGACTTCTTGCCGGGTAACATGTCTTCGATACGCGCCCACTGCTTGTCGTTGAGCTCGTATCGCTTCGTCATGCGCTGCGCTCCGAATCAGTTAATGCGAAGCGCAATGAATCAGAATGGATTCCCGATGGGAATCCTGAATGTCGATTGGACCTAGCGTTTGCGGTATTGCCACATCGTTCGTGTAGGAAACGACCAAGGGATGGCCCAGGGCTTCTTGTTCGACACAAGCCGCAGTCTTGGTGAAAGCATTCAGTGTTTCCTCATCCGGTGTGCCGGGTAGGGATATGAAGTGCGGGGGCTTCAGCGGCTCAATCCTCATCGTGCGCTGCCTTGGGTGACGCACGATTTCAACGAGTCCTTTCTGTTGGGTGTGCAAAACCGAAGGTAGATCGCCGCGCTCCAGTTCGACCGCTGAAAAAGAGTGCGCCTGTTCGTCGAGTTAAGGAGCTGCGGCAGCAGCTCCTCACGGGTTCTACTCGGGGGGTTGAGAGGCTTTGACGAGCTTGAGCGCCTGCTGGGCGGCGGCGGGCTCTGATGGATCTCGGCTCGCCACCTGGACGGTTGGAAATGCGAGCTTAATGCCGTTTTCATCGAAAGCCTTCTTCAGCAAAGCATAAGCTTTGCGGCGGATCGCAAACTGCTCGCCCGGACGAGTCATCATCTTCAGACGTAGCTGAATTGCAAAGTCGCCAAACTTCTCCACCCCCTGCATTTTGAGCGGCTCGATGATGTGGGGAGCAAACTCGGGATCCTGTGCGAGCGCTTTTCCGATTTGCTTGATGATCTTCTTCGCTTTATCGAGATCAGTGTCGTAGGTTACGCTGACGGTCACCTTGTCAATGACCCAGTCGCGGCTCAAGTTCTCAATCGCGCCCAATTGTCCATAGGGCACGGTGAATATGGGGCCGCGGTGATGCCGCAGTTTTAGCGAACGCACGCCGAGCGATTCGACAGTTCCCTTGAAATTGCCGCTTTGGATGTATTCCCCGGCGCGAAAGGCGTCGTCGAGGAGATAGAAAACGCCGCTGATGATGTCCCTCACCAACGTCTGGGAGCCAAACCCGACGGCGACACCCACAATGCCTGCGCCCGCGATCAGAGGCCCGATTTCCACGCTAAGCGCGGAAAGAACCATTAGCCCAGCCACGACTTCCACCAGGACGAATGTGGCATTGCGGGAGATCGGAAGCAGTGTTCGCAGGCGCGCCTGTCGGAGGGCTTCCTCCGATCCTGGCGGCGCCGTAGCGGCCATTCGTGCCAGGCGGCGATCGATCAGTGTCTTGGCCACCTGCCAGATGAGGTCTGCGACGAGAAGGATTACGATGCTGCTCAGAAGTCCTCGGGCGAGGCGTAGGGGAAGCGTATCTCGGCTCGTCATCTCCACCAGATCGATATGCCATGCGCGCGCCAGCACGAGCGCCGCTCCGATGATGAGGAGAGCCCGCACGCCACGCTCAAGGTAAACGACCGCAAGAGCGTCCCCTTCGGAGGTCGCAGAGCCTTCCGGCGCACGCAGGGTATGCCGAATGGCGCGCTCCGATACTCGAATGGCGGCCGGGAGCAACAGGGCCACAGCTCCGAGCCAGAACAAGCGTGTGAACCCGAACACCCAGAATACCCACAGGGCCACGAAGTACAGGGACAGCAAGGAGGCACCAATAGCGCCGGAGATTCGCGGCGGCCGGCCCTCGGATGACACTTCGTCGGGGTTCGACTGCGGCCAAGTCCAGGCAACACCAATGCTGATGGCCAGCAGGCCGAGGCCCAGCAAATAGGCGACGATCGCGCGTGCCGCAGGCGAGAAGCCCAATGCGGTGAGCACGTCGACGGTAGCCCATCCCAGGGCGAACCAGCCGACGAATAGGGCCAATCGCCAATACCAGTAGCGCGCGGCGTCTGTCGCTATTGGGAGGAGGCCCAAGGTTTCGATCTCCCCCGGATTTCTGGCAGTGGGCGCCAAAAGGAGCTGCCCGGCCATAAGCGTGAGCCGCAGGATGATGACTGCAATCAAATATGCGACAACGATCTGACTGAGAAGGAGCGGCCAGTTGAAAGCCAGGAACGCGCCGAGGCTTCCAAGTGTGAAGATCGCAATATCTCCGAGATTGAGGGCTAGGCGCAGCCCCACAGCCCGTAGCCGCTCCGACGTTGCCGTCGACCGCAAAGCTGTCGCGCGATCGCGTAGAGAGGAAGTGACGGTTCGAAATAGCCACTCGGTTCCGGCACCAAGCGCGAGAAAGCCGGCGAGGAGAATGAGCAGCGTTACCGGACGCCGCCCTTGCAATTCATCATGCAGACGAAGCGCGGCGGCCCGGAACTCATCCGGAAGCCATGGCAGCGCTGCTGCGAGGGAGGCCAGATGCTCCTTCAAGAGCGTGATGCGCCCCGTCATCATCTCGGAGGCAGCCTGAGCCGGCGCTGCGTCGGGTTGTGGGAGCGGTTCTCTTTGGTGCTTGTCGATCCAGTTGCGAACAACCGGGTCCTGCAGCAATTCAAAAAGCTGCTGGACCTGTGGCGGCTGCGCCTGCTGCGGGGGCGCGGTCTGGGCATAGGCTGGCGAATAGCCAATGAGAATTAATGCCAGGCCCGGCAGTAACAAACAATTGCCGCGGAAAATCGGCCAGCTCGGTGAGGCGCTGCACCAGGTCGGCAATGGCATCCGCAGAGCATCGATCGGGTCCGCACCTGCGCATCAAACAATTTGGCGGGACTATTTCCACCAATGGGCGATCTGAAGCAGCGCCACCTTCTGACATGGCTATAAAACGCAGATCCGACAAGCACTGCTTGCTCTAAGCCGCGGCCGCGGCCATGGGCGGCACCGCAAACGCTCCGATCAAAACCGTCGCAAGCAGTCCGGCGCTGTGGCCATTTTCGCCTATGCTCTCCTCAATACGAGGACGGTCCGGATCCTGCCCGACCATTTCGCCGGCTGCCTTTGATCATTTCGACAAACTTCTGCACGCCGACGGTACCGAAGGCACGAATAAACGCAACGATGAAGCGTCTGCGGTGGCGCGCCACTGGAAAAGCCTTGGCCGACGGCAAATCGCCGCCGGCCCGGTCCCCTTAAATTTGTCCGGCAATCAGTCGCGAGTTTTCTGCTTGAGGATTTCGCCCGTTGCCGGGTGAAGATAGGCCTTTACGCGCTTGCCATCTTTGGTGGCCGAAACCTCGTAGACGCCGTCGTCGATCTCGATCTCGCGAATGTCGTAGCCCTGCGCAGTGAGCTTTTCGGCGATCTGAGCAAACGACAGCCATTGCTCTTTGGGAACGTTTAGGCGGACACCGTCGTCAGAGGCGGCGGCCAAGCCGGCTGCTGTCGCTGTGGCGAGAGCAAGTGCGGATACCATCAAAACCTTGCGCATTTTCGTCTCCATTTCTTGACCGGCACCAATGTCCGGCGCGCAAGGACAATGGCAAAGTGCCGCTGACACCTCACTGATGATCCATGTCAGTGAATTGTCAGCTTGGCTACGGCAGACAAAAGGGATGAAAACAGAACTCGACAGACGAACGGTGCTCCTCGCACTTGCGGCCCTGGGCTTCGGCACGCCCGCCCATGCGGGCGACGATGACGACCGCAAACGACGCAAGCGGCACGATCACGAGCGGGCCCGGCGCGCGCTCGAAGAAGGTCGCGCGCGGCCGCTGGCTGACATTCTCGCCGAGGTGCGCCCCCGTCTTGGCGGCGAGGTCATCGAGGTCGAGTTCGACCGTGAGGACGGGCGCTACGTCTACGAGTTCAAAGTGATCACGCCCGCGGGCCAGCTCCGCGAGATCGAGGTCGACGCGCTGACCGCGGAAATACTCAAGGACGAGGCGGACTGATGCGCATTCTCGTGGTCGAGGATGAGCCGCGCATTGCAGCCGATGTGCGCGCCGCGCTCGAAGCGGCCGGATATCTCGTCGACATTGCCCGCGACGGCGAAGAGGCTTGGTTTCGTGGCGACACCGAGGACTACGATCTCGTGGTTCTCGACCTTGGGCTCCCAAAAATTGATGGTTTGGCGGTGCTCAAGCGGTGGCGGAGCGCGGGCCGCACCATGCCCGTGTTGGTGCTGACGGCCCGCGGCTCCTGGTCGGAGCGGGTCGAGGGAATTGATGCCGGAGCGGATGACTATTTGCCCAAGCCGTTCCGCATGGAGGAGCTGGTTGCACGCGCGCGCGCCGTTATCCGGCGCTCGGCGGGTCATGCCGGTTCGATCATCGAGGCAGGCTCGCTGACGTTGGACCTCCGGCAGATGCGACTTACGAAGGACGGCGTACCGATCGCGCTATCACCGCTCGAGTATCGCCTCATCGCCTACCTCATGCATCACAAGGGACGTGTCGTGCCAACGCCGGAGCTGCTCGAACATGTCTACGGTGACGACGATGGACGCGACGTGAATACGCTTGAGGCCCTCGTGGCACGCCTGCGCAAGAAGCTTGGGCCCGGCGCGATCGAAACGAGGCGCGGTTTCGGCTACCTCATCGCAGCCGAGGACACATGAACGGCGGCTCGCTTCGACTTCGGCTCTTCTTTGCCGGGGCGCTCTCGATCATTGCGGCATTGGCGCTCGCAGCGCTGGGTCTCGTGCTCCTGTTCGAGAGGCATGTCGAGCGCCGCATCGAGAGCGAGCTCGCCGTCTACCTCGATCAGATCATCGCCAATCTGGATCGCGGCCCTGATGGAACGTTGTTCGTTGCCGATGTGCTTGCAGATCCCCGCTTCGACCGGCCTCTCTCGGGGCTCTATTGGCAGGTCCAGGCGGGAGATGCCGTCTTGCGGTCGCGGTCGCTGTGGGATGGCGATCTTCCGCTACCGCGGGACGAGCTGGCCGACGGCAACGTTCATCGGCATCGGATCATCGGACCAGCTAGGGCAGAGCTTCTCGCTCTGGAGCGCAGCCTCAGACTGCCGGCGCGCCTTGGCAATGTGTCTGTTCGAGCTGTCGTCGCAATCGACGCCCGCGAAATCGCAACAGCCACCCGGGTGTTCGCCGCCGATTTGCTGCCTTATCTCGGCGTCCTTGCGGCAGTTCTTATCGCGGCCGCTTATGCACAGGTCACATTCGGACTGAGCCCGCTCGCAAGTGTTCGCAAGCGCCTTGCAGCGATTCGCGAGGGCCAGGCGACGCGGCTCGGCGCAGCCTTCCCCAAGGAGGTGCAGCCGCTGGCTGCCGAAATCGATGCCTTGCTGGAGGCTCGCGAACGCGAGGCGGAACGGGCGCGGGAACGGGCCGCCGATCTTGCTCACGGGCTCAAGACGCCGCTGCAGGTTCTCGCCGGTGACGTGGAGCGACTCAGGCAGAAAGGCGAAGCCGGTATCGCCGCCGACATCGAGCAGATCACAACGGCAATGCGCCGCCATGTTGAACGCGAGCTGGCACGTGCGCGCATGAAAAGCGGTGTTAAAACGGCCCGCGCTAACGTTCGCGAGGTGATCGACCGCGTGCTCGCTGTCGTGACGCGAACGCCCGAAGGCGCTCGGCTCACCTGGGAGGTTGGCTGCCCGCCGCAACTCCTGGCGCGGATCGATGCCGACGATTTTGCAGAGGCAATTGGCAACCTCGTCGACAACGCAGCGAGATACGCGCGGCGTGTTGTCCGCATCGAAGCCCGCGCAGAAGACACGCGGGTGAAACTGCTCATTTCCGACGATGGGCCCGGGATTCCGCCGGAGCGGATAAGCGAAGTTCTCGCCCGCGGCGGGCGTCTGGATGTGGCGGGCGCGGGAGCTGGCCTCGGCCTCGCCATCGTGCAGGAGATCGTGGAGGCTTGGGCTGGTCGGCTGGAGCTTCGATCTGGGGGTGCCGGCTTGCAAGTGGAGCTGGACCTCGATCTGGTCCACAGCCCTTGAGAGTGGCCGCGAGGCCGGATGGAGGAGCCCTTTGTTGCATCGGGCATGCCGGTATCGAAAGGCAGCAAGACGCCGGTCTGTCCCGGAATTCAGAAGCATGTCTCCTACAAATCTTCGACGCACTGGCGGAGTATTCAAGCATGCGGAGCAGCTGGTTTTCGGAGTAGAAGGCTTCGAGTGAGCGGTTGTGCGTAGGCCGGCCTCGAAGGCAATTAGAATCCACGATCTGACGCGGTTTAGCCTGCCCGCGTGTGAAGGAGTCCTCTATCACATCGGCACCTGCAACTACGCCCGCCGGCGAAAGTTTGCGCTAAAGGCACTAAGGACGTGCGGCATGACGGAAGTGCAGGGCCGTCTCAGGCGCGAGCTTGGCGTCTTTGGCGCCACCATGATGGGCCTGGGTGCCATGGTCGGCACGGGCGTATTCGTCAGCATCGGCATTGCCGCTGGTGTGGCCGGTCCGGCCGTTCTGCTGGCCATTGCGCTGGCGGCGCTGGTCGCAACCTGCAACGCACTCAGCAGCGCTCAGCTCGCGGCCAGCATGCCGGTCTCTGGCGGCACTTACGAGTACGCCAATCGTTATCTTGATCACTGGCTCGGCTTTACCGGCGGCTGGATGTTCCTGTGCGCCAAGACGGCCTCGGCTGCTACGGCTGCTCTCGGCTTTGCCGGTTATCTCTTGCGGCTACTGGATGCGCCTGGCCCGACCGTTCCGGTCGCCGTGGCCACGGCTCTTGCCATGACGCTGATCGTCGTTTCGGGCATCCGGCTCTCCAGCCGAGCGAATGTCGCGATCGTCTCCGTTACGCTGGCAGCCTTGCTGTTTTTCATCATTGCCGGCGCAGGTTATCTGGCCTCGGCAGGCGCGCGATCCTTGGCACCCTTTCTCCCGGCCTCGTCCGGCGATCTGTTTCATGCCACCGCGCTCATGTTCGTGGCGTTCACAGGTTACGCGCGCATTGCGACACTCGGCGAGGAGGTGCGCGAGCCACGCCGGACGATACCGCGTGCTATCATCGTGACCCTTGTTGTAGCGAGCCTGCTCTACATAGGCGTCGGCGCTGTTGGTATCGCCGTTGTCGGACCTGAGATCCTGGCACAAGCAGCGCAAACCGAGATCGCGCCACTCGAGGTCGTCGCGCGCCAGTTCGGCCTTGCAGGCGCCCCCACGATTATTGCTGTCGGGGCGATGACCGCCATGCTCGGTGTGCTTCTCAATCTCCTGCTCGGCTTGTCACGCGTGCTGCTCGCCATGGGAAGACATGGCGACGCCCCGCCGATTTTCGCGGGCATTGCCGCTTCCGGCTCACCAGTCCCTGCCGTCACGGCGGTGGGGGTCGTCGTCGCGGCCTTGGCTTTGCTGGGTGACGTGAAGGTCACCTGGTCGTTCAGCGCCTTCACTGTGCTGATCTATTACGCCATCACCAATCTGGCTGCGCTGCGGCTTCCCGCGGCTAGAAGATTGTTCTCACCCCTGATCGCCTGGGTCGGGCTTCTTTCGTGCCTGTTTCTGGCCTTCTGGGTTGAGACGTCGATCTGGTTGAGCGGGGTCGGCCTGATCGGTATCGGCTTGGTTTGGCACATGATCGCGCGGCGACTGTGGCCGTCAACGTCGCCAGCGGGAGCCGGTGACCGGGGAGCCGGACAGTGAAGATCGAGTACACCGGTTACTATGTCGGCATCCACGGACAGCAGGGCCAAGATTGCCAGGTCTGCAGAAGGCCAGGAGCGGTCATCCGTTAGCACCGAGCGTAGGCGTAGGACTGGCACGAGCCACTTTCAACGGGCGGGGCTTGCGCCAATGAAGGCTCATCAGCATGCGGAGCGGAGTAGCAGCTCTATTTAGCGCGAGTGAAGCGGTAGCCAGAACGTTTGGGGGAGCCAAACCGCGCCCAAATACTGAGGCGCACCAGAGTTTTCAGTGGGTACGAGGGGTCGGCCGTTGGGGCAGACGCGACCCGTCAGCCGAGGAAAGGCCGAGACTGCGTCAGACGCGGTGAACGCGGCGCCGCGCCTTGCTGCCGGCCTGCAAGATGCCGGCGATACCGAATTCTTTGAAAAATTTCACCGCATCGGGGCGACTGACTGCGAGGACTTGCTGGTTCTGCTGCTATGTCGGCCGCTGTGCCATTTCATCCGGCAGTTGCACCTGATATCGTCCCGCCTACGCGCTGCTCAAAGATCTGCAAACCCGCCTGCAAGGCCCGCATCGCAGGCGAGCAGGGGTAAGTGTTTATCAGTGGAGACGATCTCAAGCTGATATCAGCGGCAAAGCCTGCAACGCCGACAGGCTGTTATTGGTCAAGCGAATTGCTTCAATGATTTCCGCGAACGGGTGGTGCTTCGCCACGCACTTGATACCCCGCCTGATACTTCTCCGGCGAGGGTAAATGAAATCGCTATAATAATTGAAAATCAGGGCGTACGAGAACAGTGGCGCTCCCTACGGGAATCGAACCCGTCTTTCCAGATTGAAAATCTGGCGTCCTAACCGATAGACGAAGGGAGCGCTGGCCAGAGGATGTAGAGGGTGTATAGGGGGGTTCGGCGGAACTGGCAAGGGTAGCCGTTGTCGCCTCTTCCGCCGCCAATCGATCCACACGCCCGAAGCAGAGCTGGCTTGAACTGATCCGTCACTAGCGCGAACGGCGCGGATCGGCGGCATCGTCGATAGTGAGCTCGATGCGGTCGCGGCCACCCCAGGTGTCGCGGCGCAGCGTGCCAGCAACGTGGATCGGCAGACCGCCAGTCGAGAGGAGGGCGTCGCCGAGCGGCTGGCCGGCAGCCCGGAAAGCAACCGCATCAATGCGCGAGCCGTCCCCAGCCTCAACGGCACAGCGCACGTGACGCTCGCCGACGACCTTGGCGAATTTGATGCGATGGGCCGGGAAGGCGAAGCGGGGCTGCGGGTTGCCTTGTCCGTAGGGGCCTGCCCGCTCGATGAGCTGCAGCAACTCATCTGTGACGCCGCCCGAGGTCATGGCCCCGTCGATGTCAAGACCGGCAGCGGAACGGGCCAGCATTGCGGCCGAACCGAGGACGTCGCAGAGAAAATCCCGGAGGTCCGATAATCGCGCTCTCTCGACCGTGAGCCCCGCCGCCATCGCGTGGCCGCCGCCTTTGATCAGATGGCCCTTTGCCACCGCCGCCCGGACCGCCGCGCCAATATCGACGCCCGCCACGGACCGCAGCGACGCCGTGCCGACGTCGTTCTCCCAGGAGATGACGCAGGAGGGGCGGTGGAAACGCTCCGTCACGCGGCTGGCAACCAGCCCAACCACGCCTTTGTGCCAACTCTCTGAGCCGAGCACCAGGATCGGCGGATCCGGGTCGGCTTCGAGCTGTTGCTCGGCCTCGGCCAAGGCCTGCTCGAGCATCTCTGTCTCGATTGCCTTGCGTTCCCTGTTGAGCTTGTCGAGGAGCTGGGCAATGCGAGCAGCCTCCACCTCGTCATCGGTCGCTAGCAGGCGCGCGCCGAGCGCAGCATCGCCGATGCGCCCGCCGGCGTTGATGCGCGGCCCGAGCACGAACCCGAGATGGTAAGGCGTCGGCGCCTGAGCGAGCCCGGCGGCATCAAACAGGGAGGTCAGGCCAACGTTCCGGCGCGAACGCATCACCTGTAGACCTCTGACCACGTAGGCACGATTAAGCCCGGTGAGTGGGACCACGTCGCAGACAGTTGCGAGTGCCACCAGATCAAGGAACATCATGAGATCGGCCGCGGGCCGCGAGGCGGTATAGTAGCCGCGCTGGCGGAGCTCGCGTGCGACGGCCACGAGCACGAGAAATGCCACCCCTGCCGCGCAAAGCTGCCCGAGGCCGGAGAGATCGTCTTGGCGGTTCGGATTGACGAGGGCGTGGACGTCGGGAAGCTGCTCGTCGGCTTGGTGGTGGTCCACGATGACCACGTCGGCTCCCATGCGGCGGGCTACGGCCAGCGGCTCGAAGCTGGTGGTGCCGCAGTCCAAGGTCACGATCAGTTGTGCGCCTTCGGTGACGAGGCTTTCGATCGCCGTGGCGTTCGGGCCGTAGCCCTCGAACAGACGATCGGGAATGTAGGTGCGGCAGGCGAGCCCATGATGGGCAAGGAATCGCTGAAAGAGGGCGACGGATGCGGCGCCGTCCACGTCGTAATCACCGAACAGGGCGATACGCTCGCGGGCCACAATGGCATCCGCCAGCCGCACGGCCGCCTTGTCCATGTCCTGCAGCACGCTCGGGTCCGGCATCAGAGCCTTGATAGTCGGGTCAAGCACGGTCGGCACCTCGTCGAGGCCGACACCACGGGCCGCCAGCACACGGCCAAGGAGCTCCGGCAAATCGTGATGCTGACTAATGGCCGCCGCGAGATTGAGATCTGCGGGATCGATCCGTTCGCGCCATTTCAGGCCACGGACGGACCGCTCGACACCGAGAAACGCGGCTCGCTGGCCGTTGGCCAGCGCGAGGTTTGCTAACGCCCCCATTCCGTACCCCTGTAGAATCAAGGGCGAAGATTGGCATGGGAGCTTGGTCGACGGGAGGCTCGGGCCGGCGGCACCTGTGGATGAAAGCCATTCCGGTCGGGCATTTTGCATCCATGCCGTGCCGTGCCGACGGACGGCTCGTGCTCGCCTATCAGAGCGCTCGCGGCTGTAACGATTCCTGGTCGCCGCGTCCCAATGAGCATGGCGGCTACCGGGCATGCAAGCTTATACCAGCTGGCTTCGTGGCGGTTCAGCCGTTCGCTGTCCGTTGCCGCCTGTGTTCCCGCCCCAGTGAGTGGCAGCCAAAAGCTGCTTGAAAAACATAGCCTCGCGCAAAGTGGCGCGGGAACATCTGAAGTACGCCGCCGTTAACCAGTCGAAGACACGAGAGGCGGATGACGAAAGCCGAAGATAAAGCCGACGATAACAGGTTGCGCTGGGAGACGGTGGCCATTGTGCCGCTGGTGGCCGAGACGGCTGCTGTATCGAAGCGGTTCCGAACGACGGGCAGAGTGCGTGTGAAGGTCCGCACTGAGACCGAGCGGCGCATGCTTATCGAGGAGCTTGCGGGCCAGGAGATCGAGATCCAACGGGTGCCTCGCAACGAGCTAATCGAGGCCATTCCAGAGGTTCGGACGGAGAACGGCACCACGATCATCCCTCTCGTGCAGGAGCAGCTCGTCGTCGAGAAGCGGCTGGTGCTGGTGGAGGAGGTTCGTCTCCACAGGGTGCACACGAAGCAGACCGTGACCGTGCCCGTGGATCTGCGGGCCGAGCGGGCAGACATCGAGCACATCGAGGTTCAACCACAGGAACGGCCGAGCAGGAGCTGATTATGGACCGGACTCTTTCCGCACTTTACGACCAACGAGACGAGGCGATGTCGACCGTAGACGACCTCGTGACATTGGGCATTCCCCGAGACAACATCGCGATGGTGGCCCTTTCAGAGCCGGGCGAGGCAGCTGCCGCAGGCGCTTACGGCGCTGAACACGAGGAGTCCAGCTTCTGGGATGCCATCTCTAACCTGTTCGTCTCGGAAGACGACAAGCGTGTTTACGAGGAAGGGATCAGCCAGGGCGGCGCGACGGTCATAGCCAGGGTCGACGAAAGCCAGATGGACCAAGCGATCGATATCATGGAAAGCCACAACCCGGTTGATCTCGACGAACGCGAGCGGGTCTGGCGCGGGACCGAAGGCCTTTATAGACCCGGAGCTGCCAGCCTGGGTGAGGCGAGCGGCTCTGTTCCAACGACTCCAGGCGCTCCGACACCGGCAGTGTCCGGGGCAGGGCAGGAGCAGGCCATGCAACCAGAGGCTGAGATTGGAGCGGGCGTGACCGGCGAGGAAGAGGAGGTGATCCCGCTCGCGCGCGAAGAGCTACATGTCGGCAAGCGCGAGCTTCGGGGCCGGGTCGCTGTCCATACTCACGTGGTTGAGGAGCCGGTTTCTGAGGACGTTACCCTGCGTGACGAGTATGTCACCGTCCAGCGAACCCCGGTCGACCGGTCGGCCAAGGATCTCGGCGAGCAGGCCTTCCAGGAGCGGATCGTCGAGGCAGAAGAACGCCACGAGGAGCCGGTGGTGTCCAAGGAGGCACGCGTGACGGAGGAGCTCCGCCTACGCAAGCAGAAGGGTGAGCATGTGGAGCATATCGAGGACACTGTGCGGCACGTAGAAGCCGACATCGAGGACGAACGGACGCCGCCGAAGCGGACCCGCTAAGTCGCCGCAGCAGATTGGACGAGCAGATGATGATGGGGACGTGCCCACGGGCCGTCCCCCTTTTGTTTGGCTGAGAGGACAGCAGCCCAGGCCCAGCTCCCCGCCGCGCGATTCGCTTTCAACCAAGTCCGTCAGCGATTGCCGCCGCAGCAACCCTCTGACCCTATCCCCCATTTCCGCGGACGACATCTCCATCTTCCCCGATTTTGAAGGATTCCCTCGCTGTGCGTTGGAACAATCCGTGCTCGGAATAGCATTACACGTCTTAGTTGTGGCATAACTGATACTAAACTTTATGGCGAAGTAGGTTATTCAGTATGCACCGGATTGGAGGGATCATCATGACTCATTGCGAAGCAAGCATTCACAAATCGTGAGGTGTTGCGCGTGGAAGTTGTGTCGAGTTGGCTGGAATGGAGCGGGGGACACCGGCGCCAAGAGGCGTCTTGCGTCAGTTCAGAGCCGCATTGCTGGCGGGGACGGCGGTGTCCCTCGGCTTGGTCGCGTACGGGGGGCAAGCGAGTGCGGCGTGTATTGGTCCAGATCCAGACGGGAATGTTGCCTGCTCTGGCAGTTTTCCTAACGGAATATACTTTCCTAATCCTGCAGGGGACGAGTTCAACCTAACGATCGGCGACAATCCGAATGAGGCAACAACAATCGGAATCGGTACGCCGCCTGACGGGTTTGGCGGGCACGGTGTAACGGTGACTACGCTCGCTGGCGACCATCCGGACATAAGCATCATTACGAATAATGATGTGCAAATAAATACTGTAGGCGTGGGTGGGAATGACGGAATTGCAGTCCTGACTAATGGGGACAATGGAATAGTCATCGACAATAGCGCTTCTATCCAAGCAAACAGATTTGGGATCAGCGCCTTCAGCTTAGGTGGTAGCAATATTGAGGTCATTAACCGCGTTGATCTCGAAACCAACAGCACCTCACTCATCGCTGGCTCAGAAAGCGGTGAGGTAAGAATAAACAATGAGGGGAACCTGACCTCAACAAGCGGTTCGGGTATCTCGATTCACCAAGTGAATATCTTCACCGCCGGTTATAACGGCCCCTCGGGCGGTGACGCTAGTGTCACCAACAGCGGAGCAATAGAAGCAGCCCAGAGGGGCATCTTCATCCACTCTGTGGGCGATGCCACAGTCAACAATTCAGGAAACATCAATTCTGGTTGGTCGGGTATCGACGTCAGATCGTTCAATGGGACTGCCGATATTACTAATTCGGCAGCCATCGTTACTCAGGGCAGTTACGGCATTCGCGCTCGTGGTAGAGGTGATGTCTTAGTTGACAACTCAGACGGTAGTATAAATGCAGAAAATGGGATGGGCATTTTCGCCCTTTCTCAAATTGGGATGGCAGAAGTAGATACCGGGAATATTACGTCTGAACGCAGTGGTGCGATTGCCGTTGGCTTGCGAGGCGCTACGGTCAACGTCAATGGCAGTGTCCAAAGTGACGGTATTTTCGGTGCCTTGGCCGCTTCCCGTTTCGGCACTGCTACCGTCAATGTGAATGGCAACATTGCCCCGCTTGATCTCGAGGTCCCAATTTCGCCTATCGCCGGCGCCGTGGCCATCAATGGCAGCAGAGGCGCTGTAGTGAATGTGGGCGAGGAGTATACCATTCAAGCAGAGAATCTTGGCGTGGGTGCCTTGAACTTCGGCTTGCGCGGTGGAGCCGAAGTTAATGTCGCCAATGGCGCTAAAATTACGACGACAGACGAAGACTTCGGCATCGGCATCGCCGCTGTCGATCTTTTTGGCTATGAGACGAGCGACGGAAAGGAAAAGTTCGGCGGTGTCAATATTTCCGTCGGAGACAGCGTGACCGTCAACAGCAGCACGGCTGGCATTGTTTCGCTGGCATTACTGACCCGTGAAACGAACATCAGCGTCGGGGCTAATAGTGAGATCAATGGTGGCCACGTCGGTATCGGCTCGATCGCTGTGTTGAGCCACGGGATCAACATCAATGTTGGTGCTGGTAGCACGATTACCGGTAACAATGAGGATTTTGGCGTCGGTATTGGCGCGTTGAGCCTGCGGAGCGGTGATATCAACATCAACATCGGTGACGATAATGGAGGAGCAACTGTCGAAGGCACCACTGTTGGCATTGCTGGCCTCGCACGTGGCCGCGGCAACGTGAATATCAACGTCGGCGATGGCTCGAGCGTCACGTCGCAGGGCGCCGGCATCGGTGCTGCTGCACTGGGTAAGGGCAACGTTGACATCAAGATCGGAAAGGGTGCCACCGTATCCGGTGAAGGAATTGGCATCGCTGCCGTTGCACTGGGGAAGAGTAGCGAGAATACCGTCACCATCGACAACGGCGGAACCCTGACAGGTAGCGGTGAGCCTTTCGATCCTGTCATCTTTGCTCTGAGTTCAGGCGGCAACACCGTCAAGAACTCCGGTAAGATGACGGGCAGAGTGACGATGTTCAGCCCTGGCGGGAACATCTTCGAAAACAGCGGAACGTGGAACACGAGTGGATTTAATCTGATCGCTGGCGGCAATGATGAAGTCCACAACAGCGGCAGGATCAGCACGAGTGGTTTCACGGTCTTCGCCTTCGGGTTCGGTGACAACAGGTTCGTCAACACCGGAACGCTTGGCGTCGATGGTTTCACCACGTTCTTTGGTCTCCCGACCTTCGAAAACACCGGCGGTCGGGTTTACACGGCCGACGGCAGGACCGACGACGTCATGTGGGTCAAGAACTTCAAGGCCGGCAATGGCAGCACATTTGAATTCGACGCTGCTCTGAACGGCCCTGGTGGCCCACTGGAGAAAGCGGACTTGCTCCGGATTTTTGGTAACGTGGATGGCTCGACTGGTGTCGTTGTGCACGACACCCTTCCGAATACTCCTGGCACCTTTAATCCGGAGGGCATCGTCTTTGCCGTCGTGCACGGCGAGACGAAAGAAGGCGACTTCTATATGAAGAATGGTCCCTATGATAAGGGTCTGTTCTCCTACGACACGTTCCTGTTTGCTGACAAGGAGGGCGGCAAGGATTGGTGGGTGCTGGCCAGCAGGCCTGACCAGACCTTCTTCGAGTTGCCGTCAATCATCTCGGCCGCGCAGTCGCTCTGGCATAGCTCGACTGGCGTTTGGCTCGACCGCACAGCCGACCTGCGGGCTGCCCAAGAGGTGTGCATGTCTGGAGGGCTGAAGGACGAGGTGGTGTGCGCGCCAGGCGTTCGCCCAGGTGTGTGGGCCAGGGCATTCGGCAACTGGTCCGAGCGGTCTCAGGATCACCGCTTCTCTCTCCACAATCGTCACTTCGGGCACGAAGTTGAGTACGATCAGGACAGCTTCGGGATCATTGGTGGCGTGGACTTCACCCCTGGGTTCCTGCCGGGGTATGGGCGCGGGGGCTGGCTCCTCGGCGTGATGGCCGGGTACATCAACTCGAACCAGGACTTCAAGCGCTCGACCACGGAGGTCGATTTTGAGGGCGCGCTCGTCGGCGGATATGCCACATATCTGAATGGCGGGTTCTTCATCGACGCGCAAGTTGCGGCCAACATTGGCGATGTCGAGTACAGCAACACCGCGCAGACGCTCGCTGCTAAGGATGATACCGACCTGACTTCGATTGGTGGTGTTATCGATACGGGCTATCGCTTCGCAATCAGCCCAGCAGGCGCGTTCATCGAGCCTGGCGCAACCTTGGCTTACGTCAATTCCAACATCGACGACCTGAGGATCTTCGGCACGAAGGTCGACTTCGAGGACGGCGACAGCCTCCGTGGCAGGCTGGGTGTTCGCCTCGGACTTTCGTCGCTCTGGGGCGGCTATAAGGTCGAACCCTTCATCGGAGCGAGTGCCTGGTATGAGTTCCTGGGCGAGAACGACGTGGCCGTGAACAGCGAAGGCATCATCCTGAGAGCAGAGGACGATGTCAGCGGCTGGATCGGTGAGGTGACCGGCGGCGTCAACATCCTCGAGATCAGCAGCGCCGGCGTCAGCGGCTTCGCCAAAGGCAACTACCAGTTCGGAGAGGACGATTACCAGAGCTTCACCGGTCAGATCGGTGTCCGTTTCCAGTGGTAATTAACAAGAAAAGGGGCCGCCAGACACGGCCCCTTTTCAATTTCTAGTGACAAGCGGAGGAAGTGAGCATGCTGTCGCAATTCTTTTCCCGATTGTTCGCACTGGGCTCTTTCATGGCAATCGGCGCGATGACGGCCATGGCCCAGGCGCCGGTTCCTGCAAAGAATGATCTGCCGATCAATAAGCGATGGCAGCACGTCGTCGGGGATTGGATCGTGATCTGTGCGCAAGGTCACGAAGGCCGTAAGGCGTGTGCCATGTCTCAATCCTTGAACAATGCAAAAACTGGCCAAACGCTTGCGGCCATGGCCATTTCACGCGACGCGAACGGGAAGACGAGCGCAACTGTCACAGTGCCCATGGGTGTTCTTGTCAATGCGGGCCTGCGTGCGGGCGTCAATCAACAGTCCTCGTTCGACGTCCCGTTCCGGACCTGCGTCGCCCAAGGGTGTGTCGCCCAATTCGAGATCAACGGGCCACTTTTGAAGCAGATCAGCCAAGCTGAGAAGTTCTCCGTGGCTGCCCGAACGATACAGCAGCAACCACTGACAATCGAGTTCTCGTTGCGCGGGTTCGCCAAAGCGCATGAGATCCTGACGCAGGAGGTGAAAGGCTAGCTCCCGAAATGTTGGAGCGCGAGATGGTCTGTTGCTGAAATGCTCGCTCGCCAATTCGGCGTGGGCATTGCTCCAAATGAGAAAAGACATAAAAAAGCGCCGCCGAAATTTATCGGCGGCGCAGCAATGAATTCAGATACGATTAGCTGTAGCCAGGCGCGAGCTCAGTTATCCAAAAAGCTCCTGAGCTTCCGGCTGCGGCTCGGATGCTTCAGCTTCCGCAGCGCCTTGGCCTCGATCTGGCGGATACGCTCGCGGGTGACGGAGAACTGCTGGCCAACCTCTTCGAGCGTGTGATCGGTGTTCATGCCGATACCGAACCGCATGCGCAGCACGCGCTCCTCACGCGGGGTGAGAGAGGCGAGAACGCGGGTTGTCGTCTCACGCAGGTTCGACTGAATAGCCGCATCGATCGGCAGGATCGCGTTCTTGTCCTCGATGAAGTCGCCGAGGTGGCTGTCCTCCTCGTCGCCGATCGGCGTCTCGAGGCTGATCGGCTCCTTGGCGATTTTCAGCACCTTGCGCACCTTCTCGAGCGGCATGGCGAGCTTCTCGGCAAGCTCCTCCGGTGTCGGCTCGCGGCCGATCTCGTGCAGCATCTGCCGGCTCGTGCGCACGATCTTGTTGATCGTCTCGATCATGTGCACGGGGATGCGGATGGTGCGCGCCTGGTCGGCAATCGAGCGGGTGATCGCTTGCCGGATCCACCACGTCGCGTAGGTCGAGAACTTGTAGCCGCGACGGTACTCAAATTTGTCGACCGCCTTCATCAGGCCAATGTTGCCCTCCTGGATCAGGTCCAGGAACTGTAGGCCGCGGTTCGTGTACTTCTTGGCGATCGAGATGACGAGGCGCAGGTTGGCCTCCACCATCTCCTTCTTGGCCTGCCGGGCCTCGCGCTCGCCCTTCTGCACTGTCTGGACAATGCGCCGGAACTCGGGAATTTCTAGCCCGGTCTCGGTCGCAAGATTGTGGATCTCGGAGCGGATCTCCTCGATCTGGGGCCGCTCACTGTTGATGAACTTCGCCCAGTTCTTCTTGCCGGACTGCGCCATACGGTCGAGCCAGGTCTGGTCAAGCTCGTTGCCGTAATACTCGTCACGGAACTCCGTGCGGGCAACGCCGTGGTTCTCCGCAAGGCGCATGAGCTGGCCTTCAAGGCTCACCAGGCGCTTGTTGATGGCGTAGAGTTGCTCGACGAGGCTCTCGATGCGGTTGTTGTTGAGCTGAAGGCTCTTGACGTCCGCAATGATTTCTTCGCGCAGCTTGGCGTAGGCCTTTTGCTGCTGGCGCGTGCCCTGCTCACCCGCAACCTGCATCTCGAGGTTGCGATCCTGCTGCTTGCGCAGCTTCTTATAGTTGGCTGCAATACGGTCGAAGGTTTCGAGGACCTTTGGCTTGAGCTCCGCCTCCATCGCCGCAAGCGACATGGCGTTCTCGTAATCGTCCTCATCGTCCATTTCGCTCGGCCGCGCGGCACCGTTCGCCCGGTCCTCCGCATCCTCGTCGGAGTCGTCGGCCTCGACCGGGGCTGCCTTCGCGTCTGGCCCTTCGTAGGTCGCCTCGAGGTCGATGATGTCCCGGAGCAGGACCTTGCCCTCGTTGAGCTCGTCGCGCCAGATGATGATCGCCTGGAAGGTGAGGGGGCTCTCGCACAGCCCTGCGATCATCGCCTCGCGGCCGGCCTCGATCCGCTTGGCGATGGCAATTTCGCCCTCGCGCGAAAGGAGCTCTACGGAGCCCATCTCGCGCAGATACATGCGCACAGGGTCGTCCGTCCGCTCGACCGGCTCAGATCGCGATTCCGATCTAGCGGGCACCGTCTGGGTGGTAAGGGCGCGGCCAACCTCCTCATCGTCGAGGCCGTCCTCGTCCTCCTCGATGTCCTCGCCTTCCTCACTCTCGATGACGTTGATGCCCATGTCGGAAAACATGGCCATCACGTCCTCGATCTGCTCGGAGGACACCTCCTCGGACGGCAGCACGGCATTCAGCTCGTCATAGGTGACGTAGCCGCGCGCCTTTGCCGACTTTATCAGCCGCTTTACAGCCTGGTCCGACAGGTCGAGCACCGGGCTGTCGCGCTCCGGCTCGGCCTGGGGTGGCGTTTGCTCTTCGGTTTTCTGTGTCATCTGCGTGCGAGGCTCGGCGGAAGAGAATGCGTTCGACATGGGCAGCGACAGGCTCACGTGTTATCGGATATGCGCGCCGCAGGCTGGCGCGGGCTGCTCGGATGACGTGCACGAAGGCCCGTTATGCACGTTGGTTTTGGTCGGCTGAGCCGGAACGAGTCAAAAACGATTGAAGGCATCTCTACCGGCAACTCTCTTGGCTCATAAAGGCCTCCAAACAACCATATGGCCGCGCCCCCTTGGGCGCCGCCTGCTCGTTGGCCAGGGCAGCTGTTTAGTCCAAATATGCGTCAACCGTCCAGGCTCGCAATCAGGCGCTGTACCTCGTAAAGTCTAGCCAGCGACTCCTCACTCCCATCTTGGAGGAAATCGCGCTCCGCGGTTTCGAGGGCCTTCTTCAGATTTTTCTGGCGCTCATGCAACGCAAGGGCATGACAGAAGCCCGCCTCGACATCGGCCCGTTCCGCATCTGCTTCCGCAAACCGATCGCATCTGTGGGTAATCGCCCGCTCAACGAGGTCGATCGCCTGATGCAAGCTCTGCGCCTCCAATTGGGTGCGCAAGCGTCTGCTGTCAAGTGAGATATCGTGGCTTTTGAGTGACAGAATGGCATCACGCAGCTCGCTCAGTGCCGGCAAGCTGAACTCGATAGCTGCAATATTTTCAGCGTGTTCCTCGACCAACCAGGGGTGATTCATGAGCGTGCGAAGAAGCAACGCCTCGCGATAAGGTGCGTGTCCTGGCCCAACGAGCGAGCTCTTTCTCAGGCTTTCACTCGGGCGTGGCCTTTGCAGAAACCCGAACCTGCCCCCCAATCGGCCCTGAGCTCCGTATCGGAGAGGAATGCTCGATCGATATGGCTGCCGGCTCCATTGGGATTGAGCGTGGTATTGCCGGCGGGGAGAAGCGGACACCGCGGGCCAAGCCTCGTAAAGCTTGCTCCTCAAGGCGCGGCCGTAGTGTTGCCGAACCGTCATATCGCCGATGCGCGAGAGCAAGGTTGCGATCCGCCGCTCCAAATATGCCCGGCGCTCGGGCGTGGACCAGTCGCCGGATTTCCATTCACGTTCCCACAGCACCTCAACGAGCGGGATAGCTTTTTCGACGACGCGGCGCATGGCCTCGGTCCCTTGCTGCCGTACGAGATCGTCGGGATCGGTGCCCTCGGGCAGGAAAGCAAAGACCAGACTGCGCCCAGGCTGAAGGTGAGGAAGTGCCGTATCGATGGCTCGGTAGGCGGCACGGCGTCCGGCTGCATCACCGTCGAAGCACAGGATCGGCTCCGGAGCCATGCGCCACATCAGGCGGAGCTGGTTCTCGGTGAGCGCTGTGCCGAGTGGCGCTACGGTGTTCGTCCATCCGGCTTCACTCAGGGCTATAACGTCCATGTAGCCTTCGACCACGATGAGCTGGCTGCGCTCGTAGGCGGCCGTGCGAGCCTGATGGGCGTTGAAGAGGACATTTCCCTTGTGGAAAAGCGGGGTCTCGGGCGAGTTCAGGTATTTTGCCGGGGCATTGGCATCGAGTGCCCGGCCGCCAAAGGCGATAATCCGACCTTTGTGATCGGTAATCGGAAACATCACCCGATGCCGGAAGCGATCATAGGAGACGGGAATGTCATCTCCCGCAACCACCATGCCGGACAGCGTCATTTCCTCAGCGGTGAACCCCAACCCCGCCAAGTGTTCCTTGAGGGTTGCACGTCCAGCTGGCGCGTACCCAAGACGGAACCGTGTCACCGTCTCCCAGGACAGGCCGCGCCGCTCGAGATAGCGCCGGGCCTCGGCACCGCCGCTGCCCCGCAGCTCAGCCTCGAAGAAGCTCGCTGATGCCTCCAGGACGGCTAAGAGCCGAACCCGCTGGTCCTCCTTGCGTGCGTCTGCGTCGCTGACTCGGGGAATCGGCACGCCAGCTTCGGCAGCCAGTCGCTCGACCGCCTCGGGGAACGACAAGCCCTCCGTCTTCATGACGAACGTGAAGATGTCGCCGTGCTCGCCCGAGGCGAAGCAGTGATAGAAGCCCTTCTGATCATTGACGAAGAACGAGGGCGTCTTTTCCGCCTTGAAGGGAGATAGGCCGGCGTACTCGCGGCCCTGTCGCTTCAGCGACACCTTGCGCGAGACCACCTGACTAACCGGCAGCCGGGCGCGAATCTCATCGAGAAGGGCGGGCGGAAAGCGCATCGAAACCTGATCCCACGTTACGATGCACCTGACTAAGCCGATTCGGCCCGATTTTGCGGTCCCGCCAAGGCGTTACTGCGGCTTTGGACCGGCTATCCACAGGCATTCCCCAGATCGGGCCTGGTCAAATCCATAAGCTACTTGAGGAGCTCTTTCACGATTGCGCTGGCTTTGGCGAAGTCCATGCGGCCGGCGTAGCGCTCTTTCAGAGCGGCCATGGTCCGCCCCATGTCCTTGAGGCTGGCGCTGCCGAGCTCCCGTATCACTTCGGCCACTGCAGCGCGGGTCTCCTCCTCGTTGAGCTGCTTTGGGAGGAACTCCTCGATGACGGCGATCTCGGCCATCTCCTGGTCGGCGAGGTCTTGGCGGCCAGCCTGGCGATAGGTGTCAGCAGACTCGCGCCGCTGTTTGACCATCTTTTGCAGGAGCTGCAGCACCTCCGCGTCGGAGATCTTGTCGATACCAGTAGACTCCCCGGCGCTATCAACCTGGGCTGCAATGTCGCGATCCTTGATGGCCGCCGAGATCAGTCGCAGGGTAGCAAGCCGGCGCTTGTCGCCTGCCTTCATGGCGTCTTTGATGGCCTGGCTGATCTGATCGCGCATGACACCTCCTCTCAGTATGGGCGTGATGTACGCCCCAAGGGACATCGTCCTCTCAGTATGGGCGTGATGTACGCCCCAAGGGACATCGTCGCAAGGCTAGCACCCATTGATTGACGCGTGCCGCTGCCTCACATAGGTTGCCGGTCTGCAAACAGCTTATTGCGGTGCAGCGAAGCGGTGCCCTTGCCGATGCGGCCGCGCCGCCTGGAGCCGATCATGACATCGATCACGCAATCGAGCGGCCTTTCTACAGGCCGCAGCACGCCCGCGCCCTGGGCCGAGCCGCTGATGACTGCCCGCCTCGTGCTTGCCGACGGTACCGTGATCACCGGCCGTGGGCTGGGTGCAGTCGGATCGGCGGTCGGCGAGGTCTGCTTCAATACAGCAATGACCGGCTATCAGGAGATCCTTACCGATCCAAGCTACGCCGGCCAGATTGTCACCTTTACCTTCCCGCACATCGGCAACGTTGGCACCAATCCCGAGGATAGCGAGACATCCAACCTTGCCATGCGCTCGGGCGTGCGCGGTTGCGTTCTTCGGGCCGATATCACGGCTCCCTCCAACTACCGGGCGGTGGAGCACCTTGATTCTTGGCTCAAGGCGCGTGGCATCATCGCCATCAGCGGGGTCGATACGCGGGCGTTGACCGCACGCATTCGCACTCAGGGCACGCCCAACGCGATCATCGCGCACGAGCCTTCCGGGATATTCGACATCGAGAAGCTGAAGGCGGAGGCACGGGCTTGGCCGGGGCTGGTGGGGCTTGACCTCGTCCCGGAGGTGACAACCGGCCAGAGCTACACCTGGGACGAGATGCGTTGGGTTTGGGGCAAGGGCTACACCCGCCAGCTCAATCCCGAGTTCCACGTCGTGGCTGTCGACTACGGCTTGAAACGGAACATCTTGCGTTCGCTCGCCAGCGCTGGGTGCCGCGTGACGGTGGTTCCGGCCACAGCCACCGCGGAGGAGATCCTCGAGCGGCAGCCCGACGGAGTGTTCCTCTCGAACGGACCGGGCGATCCGGCGGCAACCGGCAAGTATGCGGTGCCTGAGATCAAGCGGCTGATCGATCGCGGGCTGCCCTTGTTCGGCATCTGCCTCGGTCATCAGATCCTCGGCCTGGCGCTTGGAGCCCGCACCGTGAAAATGCATCAAGGCCACCACGGGGCGAACCACCCGGTGAAAGACTTCACAACCGGCAAGGTCGAGATCACGTCCATGAACCACGGGTTCGCCGTCGACCGCGACTCGCTGCCGGCTGATGTTGAAGAGACCCACATCTCGTTGTTCGACGGCAGCAATTGCGGTCTGCGGCTGAAGGGCCGGCCGGTGTTCTCGGTCCAATACCATCCGGAAGCCTCGCCCGGTCCGCAGGACAGTCACTATCTCTTCACCCGCTTCGTGAACATGATGCGTGAACGCAAGGGCCTGCCGCCGGTCGAGGAGTGCTAGGATGGCCGCGGGCCGCCGCGCAGCTGTGCTGCTGAGTTTGGGCCTGCTAATTCTTCCGACGGCGGGTGCCAGCGAGCAGGGCGGGGGTGCAACCCAGCCGGAGAGGCGAGTGTCGCAGGTGCACCAGGATCACGCGCTGGTAGGTACGATCTGGTCGGCTCGCGAAGGCCGTGTCGTCTCGCGAGACGAGCTGCTCGATGCGCTATCGACCACATCTTTCGTTCTGCTCGGCGAGGTCCATGACAATCCCGAGCACCACAGCCTGCGCGCTTGGGTACTTGGCGAGCTCGCGAGCCGCCGAAAGGCTTCGGGAGACGATGGTCCAGCTGTCGTTTTCGAACATATCCGCGCCGATCAGCAAAGCGTAGTCGATGACTTTCTCGGTTCTGCCGATGGAGCTGACGCGGAGGTGCTGCTTCAGAAGCTCGAATGGGACAGGAGCGGCTGGCCGCCGGCTGCAATGTTTTCACCGCTGTTCGAGCAGGCGCTGAAGTTTCGGTTGCCCATTTGGGGTGGCAACACACCGGTGGACTCGATCCGGAGGGTGGCACGTGAAGGACTGGCGACGCTCCCGCAGGAGGAGCGATCCGGCCTTGGGCTTGATAAGCAACTCGAGCCGCCACTTAGGGCTGCCCTCATAAAGGAAATCGAGGAAAACCATTGCGGATTGCTGCCCGAAAGCGCATTCGCGCCAATGGCGCTCGCCCAGCAGTACCGCGATGCGCATCTTGCCAAGAAGATGTCTGATGCGATGGAAGGGATCGGCGCGACGGTTCTGCTGGCGGGCAATGGTCATGTCCGCGCGGACCGTGGAGTTCCCTGGCATCTGCGCCGCCGGGGCCCCGGCGCTCGTATCGGTGTCGTCGCCTTCGTGGAAGTGGACCCGAGCATGACAGAGGCCGAGACCTACGTGCCACGCGATCCTGTCGGGCAGCCAGCCGTGGATTACGTTTGGATCACGTCGCGAGCTGAGCGGCCCGATCCGTGCGAGCAAATGCGGCAGCGCTATTCGCGCCCCTGAGGCTGAACTGTTGATCGGGCGCCGTCTTCACATGTCTGGACGCAAGTAGGACCTCCCGATAATCGAGCCTACATAGCCTTCATAGTCTTCCGCCATTGCGATTGTTTGACCGGCAACTCTGCTCGTGCGTCTTTTCGGGCGAGGCGGCAGAAAAATGCGCGCCGAGCTCTTCAACGCCCTTTACATGCCGAGCAACCGATCTTATTTCGGCGACTCATTCGAATACTTCAGAAGCGGCGATCTCTGCTGGTTCAGCAAGGCGCCATCTGGTCCGTTTTTCCGACTGGTGGAGGTCCCATGGAATGGAAAGATTTCCGTCTGCGGCGGCGCTGATCGCCCACTCCAAGCCCGATCGTCCGGTGCTTGCCTCCCGTCCGCATGCCGCGGGCCGGGCCGCACGGTGGTTCCTTGAGAACTTTCCCGGTGAGGTGGCGTACGCCTACAAAGCCAACAGTTCCGTGTTTCTGCTCGGCGCGCTCTTCGGCGCGGGGATCCGTCAGTTCGACGTCGCCTCGCTGCCGGAGCTGGAGGATGCTGCCACCATCCCCGGCGCCAAGCTGCATTTCATGCACCCGGTGAAGTCGCGAACAGCGATTCGGCGCGCCTACTTCGAGTTCGGAGTAAAGTGCTTCGCGCTCGACACGGAGGATGAGCTCGCGAAGATCGTTGAGGAGACCGGTGGCGCCAAGGATCTTGAGCTTTTCGTGCGCGTGGCCGTGCCGGCGAAGAACAGCCGGATTCCGCTGGAGCGGAAGTTCGGCGTTTCTGGGCAGAAGGCTGCCCGCCTGCTCATGAAGACCCGCCAGGTGGCCGACGAGCTCGGTATCACCTTCCACGTCGGCTCGCAGACGACGACGCCGCACGCGTTCGTCACGGCGCTGGAGGAGGTCCACAAGCTCATCGTCAAGGCGGGGGTGGTCGTCGACGCTATCGATATCGGCGGTGGCTTCCCCTCGCGTTATAGCGATAGCGAGCCGGCGCCACTGTCCGCGTTCATTGAGGCGATCCGGAAGGGGTTCGAGAAACTGCCGGTCAGCGAGGCGTGCCGTCTCATCTGCGAGCCGGGCCGGGCGCTGGTGGCAGAGGCCGAGAGCCTGATCGTGCAGGTCGATGCGCGCAAGGGCAACGATCTGTACATCAACGACGGCGGCTACGGCGCGCTGTTTGATTCGGCTCACCTGGGCTTCGTGTTTCCGGTTCGGCTCGTCAGCCGCGAGCCGGCGAAGGGCGAGCGCATGGTGCCGTTCTCCATGTGGGGACCGACTTGCGACTCGATCGATTTCATGAAGGGTCCCTTCTTCCTGCCGGAGTCGGTCCGCGAGGGGGACTACATTGAAATCGGCAACATCGGCGCCTACGGCCGCGCCATCGCCAGCAACTTCAATGGCTATGGCCGCTACGACGAGGTGATCCTTTTAGACGAGCCGATGTACACGATGTACGGCAACGCTAAGCAGCAGGTGGCTCAGAACGCCTGACTTGAGCGCGGATTGCTCATGCCCCTCTTTCCCTCGCGGGAAGAGGGGTTTTCTTTACAGGGACGGCAGACGGAAAAAATGACGGATTTTCGTTCGGGCGGGTTCGATTACCTCCCTGCCAGCGAGGCCTTTCTCGAGCCGGACCGAGCAGACGCGGACAGGCCACACGAGGCGCGCGCCGTCGTCATCCCGTTCGGGTTGGAAGCGTCCGTGAGCTACGGTACGGGGACAGCAGCGGGACCGGCTGCCATCCTTGCGGCAAGCCATCAGCTCGAGCTGTTCGACGAGGAGCTATGGCGTGAGCCGTACCTCGATTACGGGATCGCCACGTTGCGTCCGCCTGTGATCGAGAAGCCGCTCCCGGCAGCCCTCGATCAGCTCGCCGGAATCGTGGAGTCGGTCCTGAAGCAGAACCGGTTCCCCTTTGTCCTTGGCGGGGAGCATTCGCTCACGGCGGGCGCAATTCGTCCTTTCGCAGCGGCGTATCCAGATCTGGTGGTGCTCCAGTTCGATGCGCATGCGGACCTGCGCGACGGCTACCTCGGCGAGCACTATTCCCACGCCTCGGCCATGCGCCGGGTGCTTGATCACGAGCACGTGACACTGGTCTCCGTCGGCATCCGCGCGATCTCCTCGGGTGAGGTCGCTTATTTGGAAGCCAACCGGCATCGCATTCACATTCACTGGGCCAAGGATCAGGCCCAATGGGACATCGAGGAAATCGTGAAGCCCCTGCGCGGCAGGCCGGTGTACGTCACGTTCGACATTGATGGTCTGGATAGCGCGTGCATGCCCGCAACGGGAACACCAACTCCCGGCGGCATGCAGTACCTGCAGGCGTTGACCATCCTGAAACGTGCAGCCGAGGCCAGCCGCATTGTCGGAGCGGATCTCGTCGAGTTGGCGCCCATCCAAGGCTTACACTTCGCCGACTACACAGCCGCAGCGCTGGCCTACAAGATGATGAGCTACGCCCTTTCCGGCACCCAACCGCGGCCCTGAGCGCTCCGTTTGGGGAGGGCAGGAACAGTTGCGGCCGTCGGAAATTCCTCACCCCTCGGGGAAGGTAGGGGAGTGCACTAGACCGACTTTTCTCAGCGATGCACGAGGCGGACGGCTTCGGGCTCGCTGCCGATAGAATCCCTCTAGAACGGGATCTCGTCGTCGAGTGGCCTGTCGAAGCTGCTGGCGCCAACCGGTTTGGATCCGCGGCGCGGCTCGCCGTAGCCGCCAAATCCGGGATCAGCATCGTAATCGGATTGGCCGCTGTCGTTCAGGCCGGCGCCGCCAGCACGGCTATCCAGCATAGTGAGCTGGCCGTTGAACCCCTGCACGACCACCTCAGTCGTGTAGCGCTCTTGACCGGATTGGTCCTGCCATTTGCGCGTCTGGAGCTGGCCTTCGATATAGACCTTGGAGCCTTTGCGCAGATACTGCTCTGCGACCCTGCACAGGTTCTCGTTGAAGATCACGACCGAGTGCCACTCCGTTCGCTCGCGACGCTCGCCCGTGGCCTTGTCCCGCCAGCTCTCGCTTGTGGCGATCCTGAGATTGGCGACCGGCCGCCCGTCCTGCGTGCGGCGGATCTCGGGATCCCTGCCGAGATTGCCGACCAGAATCACCTTGTTCACGGAACCAGCCATAATGAACTCCTCAATTTGCGCCGCCGCTGATCTCAACGCGTCGGACACCGACATGCCCGATTCGCGTTGCATCAACCTATTAGGAAAGCTGGGGGCGCACTCACCTGTCCACGCCTTTTGACGTTCTCACTTCGTTCCACAATAGTGGAGGCAGGCCGTCGCTGCAAGGGACGGCCTAGAGCGTCGCGTCATTCGTTTTCTCAATTGCCGGACCCGCTTGCAGTGGCCTGGAAGGGCTCGGTCGGCGTCGTGCGGTCGTAGCGGATGCTGTCCACCGCCACCATCAGCTCTCGAACCGGCTTCTTGGCGACTGTTTGTGAGGCCGGGCAGTCCTTCGATGTCAGACGGTTGTGAACTGCGGTGATATCGCCCCGGAATTGTGGCGCTTGGGCGCGTTTCGCCACGCCTGTCGCGATAGAACCATTGGACCAGCGGGAGTGGCACATGAGCCGCAACAGATGATCGGTCAGCTCAGGTGAGTAATTCGGCTCGCTGCTGGCGCTGGCCAGCATAAGCTGATGCCAGTTCTGGCGTTGAGCCGATGTCTCCCATTGGCGCCTCTTTCCAGCATCGAGGACCTGCCCAAGTGCGTCTTCGACGAGGTCTTTCGCTGGATTTGGAATGCGCTCGATCATTGCTGCCAAAGCCGTGATCTCCTCATCCGAGGGAGGCGTTAGGTCGAGCGTGTCAAGATCGGCCAAGGCGAGATTCTCTTGGGTCGGAGGACTTGCCTGCCAGACGGCTGCACGGCGCAAGTCGGCTGCAGCCAACTTTGCGCCAGTAAGATCGGCACCGAGGAGACGCGCATACTGCAGACTTGCGCCTTCGAGATCGGCGTCGCGCAGGCTGGCGCCGTGCAAGCGCGCATGGGTCAGCACGGCGGCCTGCATTCCGGCACTGGAGAAATCAGCTCCTTGAGCGTGGACTCCGGTCAAGTCTGCGCCTTGAAGCGAGGCGACGAGGAAGTTCGCGCCCTGCATCTCGACGCCGCCAGTCAGGTCCGCCTTCTCCAGGCTTGCACCGGCGAAGTTGGCGCCGGCAAGCCACGCGTGCGCCAGCTCCGCGCCTTCGAGATCCGCCTCCTCCAGAACGGCTCCCCTTAGATCCACGCCGGCCATGCGTGCGCCCGTCAGTCTCGCCCGGGTGAAGTTTGCGCCGCGGGCGCTCGTGCAGCGGGCGCGCTCCCTGTCAGAGCTCAAAATCAGCTCGGAAACGTCCCCGCATTGGAACCGGGCGTTACTGAGATCCGTGCCGACGAAGCTTGCGCCGTCCAACGCGGCGCCGGTGAAGTCGACCCGGTTCAGGTCGGCTCGTTCCAACCGGGCGTAGCGCAGGTCGCGACCGCGCAGGCTGATGCTCGGATCGTTCAGCCGGATCCGGCCGCGGCCCGTGACGAGATCCTCATCCGTCACGACGAGATTGCGGTGAAAGAGGCCCCATAGAGAACCGTCAGCACGGCTCTGCATGTAGGGCACGGCAAAGCCCGCCATCTTGGCGTATTCGCTTCCGTCCGCAGTCGTCGGCGGCAAGAAGGCGCGCGTCAGCCGGTCGAGCTGCTCGCCCGGCACGGTCGCGACGAAAAACGAGAAAAAGGAGACGATCACCAGCACGCCAGTCGTGACAACGAAGCTCAGCGGATGTTGCAGCGTCGTGCGCCAGAAAGCCGTGAAGAAGGAGGTTTCGGCCCGCGTCAGGAAGATACCGATCAGCACGAGCATGAGGATGTCGAAGCCGAGCGCAATGCGGTGGATCCAGGTCACCGTCACGTCGTGGTACGGCAGGAACGAGATCTGGATGTAGAGCAGGAGCACGACCGGCAGAACGACGAGCGTCAGCCACGACATGCCATGCAGGAAGAGGCTCATCACCACACTCCGGTGGGGACCGGCGATGGCCTGCACGAAGAAGAAGTTGTTCAGCTCGAGACGCAGGGGATGGGTGCGGCGCTTGCTGACCTCGAGCTCCCGGACGGCAGCATCGAATTCGAGCGCTTTACGCGCGAGCAGCACGAGCTGGGAGATTAGCCCTAAGTGGAAAAGGACGAGCAGGATCGGCGCGAACCGGAAGAACTGCGTGAGCTGAATGTCGACCTGCAGGATGGGCAGCGAGACCGGCGTCTCGAGCAACAAATCCTTGTGGGTCACGCCGGCCACGGCCACTGTCAGATAGGCCATGATGGCGATAAAGATCAGCCAGGCCGAATGCGCGGTGTCGCTCGAGTTGTTGACGGCCTCGAGTAGACTGTATGGGTTGACTGGCGTCTCCGTGTCCGCAGCAGCTCGCGCAGAATCCGGCATTGTTCCCCCCACTGATCACCACGGGTTCCGACTTGGTGCAGACCATAGCGGTAAATCTGTGGCAAGAGGGCTACTCTTTTGGGCTGTGAAATCGTGAGGTCTCGGACGGTGTGGCTCGAGCTAACCCACCACGGCTTCGCGCCGGTTATCCGCCGCTCACAGAATATCCGCCATCAACAGGAATGGCTGCGCCGGTGATGAAGTCAGAGGCCTGGCTTGCGAGGAACACGGCGATGCCGGCGAAGTCCTTCGGATCGCCCCAGCGCCCGGCCGGCGTGCGCGCCTCGATCCGCTCGTGCAAACCTTCCACCTGCTTGCGCGCCTGCCGCGTGAGGTCGGTGTCGATCCAGCCCGGCAGCACACAGTTGACTTGGATGTTGTCCTTGGCCCAGGCCGTCGCGAGTGAGCGTGTCAGCTGGACGACCCCGCCCTTCGTGGCGCTATAGGCCGGCGCGAAAGGCACCCCGAAGATCGATGTCATGGATCCGATGGTGATGATCTTGCCGCCCCCTTGCGCCTTCATGGCGGGATAGACGGCCTGCGCGCAGAAGAACGGACCGTTGAGATTGACGTCGAGCACCGCCTGCCACTCTTCGACGCTCATATCCTGCGGCGGCTTGCGGATGTTGATGCCGGCATTGGCGACGAGAATGTCGACGCGCTGAAAGCGGTCCAGGGTCGCCTGCACCATGCGCTTGACGGAATCCTGGTCTTTGACGTCGACCTCCACCGTCGCGACGCGCGCACCGAGCTTCTGAAGCTTCTCCGCAGCCTCGGCGGACTTCTTCTGATCTCGGGCAGCGATGACGATAGCCGCACCGGCCTCAGCAAGACCTGTTGCCATGCCCAACCCTATGCCGCCGTTGCCCCCTGTCACGATGGCCACGCGCCCCGTAAGGTCGAACAAAGAACTGCTCATGGTGCTTGCTCCTCGGTTTCCTCTGCATCGCAGGGCTGGCTGCGTACCCCTCAACCCCCTCGCTGCCGTTCCGGACACTAGACCGGCTTCAACCCGGCGACAAAGTCTGGACTTGCTGTTTTGCTGGGAATTTTCGAAGGTCGAGGTTCCGAGCCAAGTGCAATCGCTATATCCAAGTGACCGATTTGTCTGTTAAGACGGCGCGCCTCGGCGAGAGCCTCCGATGACTCGCGTGTTCTACGACTGCAGCAAGTGCCCGGCCTATTGCTGTTCCTACCCGGTTATCGCGGTGACGATGCGCGACGTCGTGCGGCTCGCAAGGCATTTCGGCATCTCACCGGAAGAAGCTGAGCGTAAGTTCACGAAGTCAGCCCATGGCCGCAAACGCGTTTTGAGGCGCAGGTCCGATGCGCATTTCGGAAGAGCCTGTCGCTTCCTTGACCAGAAGACGCGCCGTTGCACCGTCTATGAAGCGCGGCCCGCCGTATGCCGCCAATTCCCGGCAGAAAAGCGCTGCGGTTATTACGATTTTCTCGAGTTCGAGCGCCGCCATCAGAACGACCCCGACTTCATCGCTACAACGGACAACGGGCTCTGGAAGTAAGCCCTAGCGTTTTCGCGCGATATCCATTCGGCGGGCGGCACCTTTCCTTCAGGCATTGCCCTGAACGAGCGCATGTACGCGCCTATTGCAACCAGAGCGAGCGCGGTCCGCATTCGCGATCGGGAGTGGGGGGCCAAACTCGAGAGGACGCCATGGCGACCTGGAAGCCCGATGCCTCCTTCTACCCATCGCCCCGGATGGCGATGAAAGCTCCGCCGGAGGCCTTGGCTTACGTCGCACTATGATTGGGTTGGGCTGGACATTCTGCGCCGCGCGTGGATCAACGTCGACCTGATTTGGACCTCTGCGCTAGCCGCCACGGGATTGCTGCTGATCATCCTGGCCTGATCGCTTCAAAACCGTGGTGCTTCCTCCTCCTCACGCCTTGTCTCCAGGATCGAGAGTGCCAGCAGCACGAATGCAAGGAATGTGAGAAGCGCATTGATCGCGTGCGAATATTCCCACTGCTGCCGCCAGCCCTCGAAGTTGTCCGGCATGACGGTCCAATTGTTGGTGGCTGCATTTGCCGGGTAGGTGAATGTCCAGAAGATGAACTGGGTCGCGGCGATCAGCAGGAAAGCGCCGATCGACAGCCAGAACGGACAGCGCTGCCGCCGCACCCCGATCGCATTGAGCGCCGTCGTTAACAGGGCGCCATAGATCACGATGCCGAACAACGCCCATCCGCTATAGGCCTGCTGCATGACCATGTAGGCCTCGGGTGCGCGGGAAATCTTGTTCGGCAGGGAGGCTAGGTGCGCACCTCCCGGCACAAGCGCCAAAGCCACGAAAATCAGCGCGGCGAGCTGGACCCCAGCAACGCCCCTATAGTTGCGCGTCAGCATCTTGGCTCCATCGCTCGCTCAGCGCCGGGTTCTGCCCGATCAACGCATCATCTGCTGGCTCGTTCGGGGCGGCGCGCGGCGCCCCGCGGCCTGCTTACATCGGGAAAAGCGCGGAACGGCGGTGAGGCCGATGCTCGGCGCTGCATAGACGGTTTCGTCCCTGGGCTCCCGCGGCTGAAGAGGATCTGATTGCGGCCGATCAAGCGGCATGCTAGCGGTTAACGGGGCGTAGGGAGTCCGGCTCGACAGCCATCGCCGCGGATAACAGTACGCGGAGGACACACCTATGTCGCTGGCGAAGCAGCTTATCGTGCTTTCCCTCCCGATCGCCGCCCTCGGCTACACGCTGATGCCAACGGTTGAGGCTGCTGTGAAACCCGGGCTCAATGCAGTCGCGCCTCAAAGCATGATCGTACACGTGCAGCAAAAGCCGAAGGGCAAGGCCACCTGTGGCCAGTACATGTACTGGAGCGCGAAGGAACGTAAGTGTCTCGACGCTCGCCTGAAGAAAAAGAAGGACTAGGCGAGTCGCTCGGCGGGGGGGGGGTGCGTGCGACGCCGGACGCACCCTTCAGCCTGTGATGTCTCGCACGCCTTGGTTTAGCTGCCTCGTCGCAACAGGCAGTGCAGAACGGCTCGAAAGCTTCAAAATCAGCCGCTAAATCCCCATTTTAAGTGTACGTTGCGGCGGCATTGCTCGCGGGCCAAGTTGCGGGTACGTGCCTCGCCAGAGTATAGTTCGCGTGACTCAATATCTCGCGGAGCGCACGCCCAGGACGGCGTGCGTTCTGCTGTGTTTGGACTGGTATCAACTTGACAGATCACGACAAGACTGCACCTGCCGGCGGCGGGCCGAGCGACATTCGCCCCGTCTCTGTCACTGAGGAAATGAAGCGCTCGTACCTCGATTACGCCATGAGCGTGATCGTGAGCCGTGCGCTGCCCGATGTTCGTGACGGCCTGAAGCCGGTGCACCGCCGCATCCTCTACGGCATGCACGAGCTGGGGCTCGAATGGAACAAGCCCTACAAGAAGTCCGCCCGCGTGGTCGGCGACGTCATCGGTAAGTACCATCCGCATGGTGACTCGGCCGTCTACGACGCCCTCGTGCGCATGGCTCAGGACTTCTCCATGAGCGTGCCGCTGGTGGACGGGCAGGGGAACTTCGGCTCGGTCGACGGCGATCCGCCAGCGGCCATGCGGTACACCGAGTGCCGTCTCGCCCGTATCAGCCAGTTCCTGCTCGACGACCTCGACAAGGACACGGTCGATTTCCAGGAGAACTATGACGGCTCCGAGCGCGAGCCGAGCGTGCTGCCCGCGAAATTCCCGAACCTGCTGGTCAATGGCGCGGGCGGTATCGCCGTGGGCATGGCGACAAACATCCCGCCGCACAACCTGGGTGAGGTGATCGACGCCTGCCTTGCGGCGTTGGATGATCCGGAGATCAGCCTTGATGCGCTCTGCCAGATCGTACAGGGCCCCGATTTCCCGACGGGTGGCCTCATCCTCGGCCGCGCCGGCGCGCTCGCTGCGTATCATAAGGGTCGCGGCTCCATCATCATGCGCGCCAAGGTGGAGATCGAGGAGATCCGTAAGGACCGCAACGCGCTGATCGTCACCGCCATCCCGTATCAGGTGAACAAGCGGGTGCTGATCGAGCGCATCGCAGATCTGGTTCGCGAAAAGCGCGTCGAGGGCATCTCCGACATCTGGGACGAGTCTAACCGCGACGGCATGCGCATCGTCATCGAGCTGAGGCGCGATGCGGTGCCCGAGGTGGTTCTCAATCAGCTCTACCGCTACTCCGACCTGCAGGCGACGTTCGGTGCGAACATGCTCGCGCTCAACGGCGGCCGGCCTGAGCAGCTCAACCTGCGGGACATGATCACGGCGTTCACCAGCTTCCGTGAGCAGGTGGTGAGCCGCCGGACCAAGTACCTGCTGGCCAAGGCTCGCGAGCGCGCGCACGTGTTGGTCGGCTTGGCCATCGCGGTCGCCAACATCGACGAGGTCATCAACCTGATCCGGCGCGCGCCATCTCCGGTCGAGGCCAAGGAGCAGCTGATGGCTCGCGACTGGCCGGCGCAAGATGTGGCCCCGTTCATCGCGCTGATCGCCGATCCGCGCCACACGATCACGGAGGCAGGCACTTACCGGCTCAGCGCCGAACAGGCGCAGGCCATCCTCGACCTGCGTCTGCAGCGCCTGACGGCTCTTGGTCGCGACGAGATCGGCAACGACCTCAAGAAGCTTGCCGATCAAATCAAAGATTACCTCGACATCCTCTCGTCACGCCGGCGCATCGTCGAGATCATCAAGCAGGAGCTGACGGAGATCAAAGAGCAGTTCGCCGTTCCGCGGCGGACGGAGATCGTCGAGATCGATGGCGAGCTCGAGGACGAGGACCTGATCCAGCGCGAGGACGTAGTCGTCACGGTCAGTCACCGCGGCTATATCAAGCGCGTCCCGCTCTCGACCTATCGTGCTCAGCGCCGCGGCGGCAAAGGCCGTTCTGGCATGACGACACGTGACGAGGATTTCGTCACCCAGCTCTTCATCGCGTCGACCCACACGCCGGTGCTGTTCTTCTCCTCGCGCGGCATGGTTTACCGGATGAAGGTGTGGCGACTGCCTGCAGCCACGCCGCAGTCCGTGGGCAAAGCGCTCATCAACCTGCTGCCGCTTGAGCAGGACGAGGTCATCACGTCGATCCTGCCGCTGCCGGAGGATGAGACGACTTGGGGCGATCTGCAACTCATGTTTGCGACGCGCTCCGGCAATGTCCGCCGCAATGCATTGTCCGACTTCGAGAACATCCATCGCAGCGGCAAGATCGCGATGAAGCTGGACGAGGGCGACCGCATCGTCGACGTCGCCATCTGCCGGCCGACGGACAACGTGCTGCTGACAACCGCCAATGGGCAGTGCATCCGGTTCCCCGTAGAGGACGTCCGCGTGTTCAAAGGACGCGATTCGACGGGCGTGCGTGGTATCCGGCTGGAGGACGACGACGTCGTCATCTCCATGGCCATCCTGAACCACGTCGAAGCTTCGCCGGCCGAGCGTGCGGCTTACCTGAAGCAAGCATCTGCGGTTCGCCGTGGCTTGGCGGAGGAAGAGGAAGTGCCCGCACCTGAGCCGGAAGCGGAAGCCGAGGGCGAGAATGGCGAGGCCACCGAACTCACTCCCGAGCGCTATGCGGAGCTGTCGGCCAAGGAGCAGTTCATCCTCACCGTTTCGCAGCGCGGTTTCGGCAAGCGCTCCTCGTCCTACGAGTACCGTATCTCGGGCCGGGGCGGTAAGGGCATTGCCGCCATGGTGGTCAACGAGCGTAATGGCCAGCTCGTGGCATCCTTCCCAGTCGAAGATACGGACCAGATCATGCTCGTTACCGATGCCGGCAAGCTGATCCGTACCGCTGTCGATGAAGTGCGGATTGCGGGACGTAACACTCAGGGTGTCCTCATTTTCCGCACCGACGAAGATGAGAAGGTCGTGTCGGTCGAGCGCATCCCCGAGGAGAGCAACGGAAACGGCAACGGTAACGGCGGGAACGGGAACGACGAGGCCGGCAACGGTGGCGCCGGTGCTGAGCCGAGCCAGGGGTAGCACGCGCAGTCATATCACCGGGAAGGTGTTCCAATGTCGTTCGAAGTGTTGCTCGCCTTCGCCGGTGCCTGCGTGCTTCTCGCGGTTACACCGGGACCGATGATGTCGCTCATCCTCGCCAACGTGGCCGCGCATGGCGTCCGCGCGGGATTGTGGACGATCGCGGGTAGTCTCGTCGGGCTGTCGCTCCTCGTCTCCGGGGCTGCGGTCGGCATGACTTCGATCATGGTGTTCATGTCCGACTGGTTCGACGTGATCCGGTGGATCGGCGCGCTCTACCTCGCCTGGCTTGGATTCGAGCAGTTGAAGCGGGCCTGGAATGGCAGAAGCCTCGAAGCCGCTGCCGTGAGGTTGCCAGGGCGTCGCGACTGGTTCTTGCAGGCCATGGTCGTCAGCCTCAGCAATCCCAAGGTGCTACTGTTCCTCGGGGCCTTTCTTCCCCAGTTCGTGGATCCGCGCGGCAACGTGGAGTTTCAGCTTTCCTTATTGGCCGTTACCTTCATTGTCGTCATAGGGATCTCGGACGTTGCCTACACGCTGGCCTTCGGACGTGTCCGAGACCTGCTCGCGAGCGGTCGGGCCCGTCTCCTCGACGGAGTCTCTGGCACGCTTCTGCTGCTAGGCGGCCTAGTGCTCGCCACCGCACGGCGGCCGTGAGCCTAAAGCGCAAGCTCGACCACCAGGGGCGCGTGGTGGGAGCCTGGAGAAGGCGCACCCTTGCCGAAGCCGACAAGCTCGTCGCCTAAAATCTCGTTGTGCACCTCGATTTCGCGGACGTGTCCATAGAGTGCACGGCTGACCAGGATGTGATCCAGCATTTGCGGCCGGCCATGATGCAGGATGGTCCATCGCCGGTCCGCTGGGATTGCGCGGTCGAGGAGGACGAGCGAGCGCGGGCTCAGCGCGCCATTGCCGGTATCCTCCTCCGCTCCGATGGCGATGCGCAGGGCTGTGTCGTAATCCTCGGCGTTGAAGTCGCCGGCGACCGCGATGAGGCGGTGCGGATCAGCTTCAAACAGCTCCTCTAGCAGTAGACGCAACTCTAGGGCCTGCCCGGCGCGCCGCATGGAGGCGAGGAAGTACCCTTCTGCCCAGCCACCGACCGTGCGCCAAACAAAGGCGCTCAATTTTTGTCCGGGGATGGCTGCGGCAAGCGGTGCCCTCAGGTGGACATTGATCACGGTCAGCAGCGCACCGCTCGGGAGCTCGATGTCGGCAACGAGCAACGGACGGTCGAACGTAACTGGCTCGGGCTTGGATGGGCACGGGTCGGCAGTGACCATCCTGCAAAGCGGCTGGGGCACCAGATCGTGACACACCTCGCGCCTCGACCGGATAGGAAAGCGTGACAGGATCACAAGGTTGTGCGTGTCAGCGACGCCCAGGCCATCTGGCCCGCTTGTCGAGATGCGCTCGAAAGTGGCGTACGGCGTGCCCTCCAGCAGTAGATCCAAGGCTAGGAGCACTCGCTCCGGCCGGTCGGGCACGTGCTGGCCGTTCACCTCCTGCAGGCAGAGGATGTCGGCATCGAGCCTGGCGAGAACGGGGCGCAAAGCCTCCGCGCGAACTTCAATCGGCAACTTGGCCCGAGGCGGCAGGTCGAGACTCTCTACATTGAATGTCGCCAGTCGCATGCCGTGCTCCGCAGTGGCCGACCATCATCCTGACCCGTACCACACCACGAAGTGGATTATCTCCACAGCTCGGGTTACGGGGGGGCGGCGACCTGCCTGTCTCCCTTCAACGCAATCGGCCATGATGAAGGGCAAATCCAGCTGCCGCAGAGGGCTTTCTGCCATCTCCAGGTGTAAGGGGTTAGCCTCCGGAAAGGCTGGAGCAGGCTTCACGGTCGCCCTGATGTGCTCGGGGCACGCGTCAGTTGAGCTCGGTGAGGCGTGATGGGTCAGGCTTGCGGCCCGTGACCCGCTCGAGTGCGATAGCAGCAAGCACCTTACTTGCCAGTGTCTTCTTGCGGAGCTGCGCTTCCATGTCGGGGGTGATGTCTGCCGCCTGGGGTGGCAGCGCGGCCTGGTAGCCGAAGACTGCTGTGCCGTTGTCCTGCGCGCAGCCAGCAGCGAGCAGCGCAACAGCAGCAGCAAGCGCAGCACACCTCCAGACCATGACCCCCCTCCAAATCAACCCCAACAAATCGGATGGGCTATGGGCACCCGACAGAGGCGCCGCCGTTCGCGGCCGACACTCTAGCGGATCGAAGCCGTCACGCAAGCATAGGCAGACTTCGCGTGAACCGGTGCTGAATATACTGAAGGTTCTACGCAACGTCCCGCGGCCGCGATGTCGCTGCGAATTGGGCGCATCAATTTCCGCCGCTCAACAGTCCTGGAACAGCGAGGTGAGGCAGCTCCAACCTTGTTTGACGGCTTTGCCGGTCTTCTTGAGCTGCTCCTTGGAGGAATCTGCGGTGCGGCGTGCAAGCTCCTCCACGGTCCGGGGCGGGCCGGATTCCTTTTGCTGTGAGACCGCTGGTTGCTGCTCAGCCGCCGACTCCTCGACCGGCTCGTTTTCTGCGCGGGCCGCCAGCGACTCGAGGGTGTCGGCCAGGGATATCGTGCGCCGAAATCCAAAGCACGACTCGGATCCGGTCCGTTGCACGCGGCACTGTTGATGGCCGCCTGTTCTTGCGAGCTCCGTGATGCACGCAATCTGAAGGATGCGCTTGCTGTGCCGATAGCCCTCGAGCCTACTCGCATCGTCGACTGTGCACCGGTAGATCGCCGGTGGGCCGGAACACGTCACGCAGACCTCTCCGGCCGTAGCGGGTGCAATCAGCGCCGGTGTTAGCAGAAGGACAGAAAGCGCCTGCCGTTTCACGATCGCGCAAGCCTCCCTGACGACCAGTAAGGCCCAGATTCCAAGAAGAAAAACAGGGCGAGAGTGGGGCGCCTCCCGAAGGCACCCCGTCAAGTCCGATTAGGGTGTTCCGTTCCGTCCGTGCAGGCGATAGGCGGGACGCTCGGCCAGTCGATCGTAATAGGCGCTCACCGCCTTCAGCTCCGGTTTGTCGAATGGGACGCAGAACCAGCGGTTGACGATGAGACCGACCGGGACGTCTGCCAGCGTAAAGCTGTCACCCATGAGATAGGGGCCGTGCTCCGACAGATGGGCATCGAGCCTTTGCATCTGGTCGGTCCAATCGGTGATGCCTTCTTCGATGAGCTTCTGGTCCTGGAAGGCGGGCAACTTCGCGACCAGACCGAGGAATGGGGCGCGGACGCCCCGGTAAAGGTCAGTTTGACCCCAGTCCATCCACGCCTCGACCTGCGCGCGCGTCTTCGGATCGGTCGGGTAGAGATCGGTCCGGCCGTGCTTGGTGGCGAGGTAGCGTGAGATGGCATGGCTCTCACGCAGGATGAAGCCGTCATCGTCTATGACGGGCACGACGGCAAACGGATTGAGCTTCAAGAACTCGGGATCGCTGGTTGGGCGATATCCACGCCCCCAGTCCTCCCGAGTATAGGGGAGCCCGATCTCCTCGACCGTCCACAGCACTTTGCGAACATTGATCGAATTGGCCCGACCGTAGATTTTCAGCATCGCGCAGGTTCCTCGGCTATGGACAGGTTCAGGGTAGCAGGACGGTGGAGCCGGTGGTCTTCCGGCCTTCCAGATCGCGATGCGCCTGTGCCGCCTCCTTGAGTGGATAGGTCTGATTGACCTCGATCTTGACGATGCCGCGGCTTACCACGTCGAAGAGATCATTGGCGGTGGCAACGAGGTCCTCGCGCTTAGCCGTGTATGTGTTCAGGCTCGGGCGGGTGGCGTAGAGCGAGCCTTTGGTGGACAGCAATAGGATGTCGAACGGCGGCACGGGGCCGGACGCGTTGCCGAAGCTCACCCAAAGGCCCCGCGGCTTTAGGCAATCGAGCGAGCCCGGGAAGGTATCCTTGCCGACGCCATCATAGACCACGTCGACGCCCTCCCCGTTGGTGATCTCCTTCGTCCGCGCGACGAAATCCTCAGTCCTGTAGTTGATCACGTGCGTGCAACCGTGATCCTGCGCGAGCTTGCACTTCTCAGGCGAGCCTGCGGTGCCGATGATGGTTGCCCCCAGATGCTTCGCCCATTGACAGGCTATGAGACCAATGCCGCCGGCAGCCGCGTGCAGGAGCATGGTCGTTCCGGGACCGACCTTGTAAGTCTCTTTCAGGAGATAGCGGACGGTCATTCCCTGCAGCATCATTGCGGCGGCCGTCTGATCATCGATGCTGTCAGGGATCTTGACCACGCGATCAGCGGGAATGAGCCGCTCCTCCGTGTAGGCACCGATGGGGCTGGCATAGGCGACCCTGTCGCCCACCTTGAGGTCAGTCACGCCGGGACCGACGGCCGTGATCTCACCCGCGCCTTCCGTTCCGATCACCGCGGGCAGGCTGATCTTGTACAGGCCCTCGCGATGATACGTGTCAATGTAATTGAGTCCTATCGCACGATGCTTGAGGCGAACCTGCCCTTCACCCGGCTCGCCGACCTCGATCTCCTCCCATTTCATGACCTCCGGGCCGCCATGTTGATGAATTCGAATTGCGTGCACCATGGCTCGTTTCCTCGCGAATTGTGCTGTGAAGCGCACACCGATGCTTGCGTCTGAATGACCATACTGTATCGATGGCGGACCGATCGCGCCACACCGCCGCCATTCCCGCCTTCTAAGGGCGTGTCGGGAACTTCACATGGCGTGGCGGAACCTTCGCAAGAGGCGAATTATGCTCTGCATGCGAGCCGTATGGCGCTTGCAACCTCGTCTGATCTGCGCCTTGGCAGCATTGGCGGCTGCCGCATGCAGTGCCGGCATGAATGGTGTTTCGCGGGCAGGGCTCGACTGCGTGGATGATTCTCCCCATTGCATCGAGCAACGCCGCATTGCGCTCAACGCCATCATGTCGGACAAGAGCCGCTCTTGGGTGCGCGAGACGCCGACGGCGGAAGCTTATGCATCGGGCGTGCGCCTCTTCGCCTTCAAGTCACGCAAGACAGAGCTGAGCTGCGACGAGCTTGCCGTTGGCCGCCGCGAGGCCGACAATGCACCCGCCGTGCTTCGCAGCCCTCAGGCGTCGCACTTGACGCCAGCCCAGGTTTCTCGTGGTCTGATGCTCGGCGCCGAGGTCTCGCGCGAGCTGGCGGCGGAGATGAAACGCCGGTGCAGAGCGTGACGGGCAATCATTAGCTTCGCTGACGTTATCCGAAATCCGAGCTGACCATGTCTCCTCCCATCCGCAAGTCCGCCGCCAGACAGGATTGGGTGGCGCTCGCAAGGCGCGCATTCCAGTCGAGCGATCTCAAAGCCGCGAAAGCCGCTTATCTCGAGGCCCTGAATCAGGACCGCCGGAACGCGCAGCTTCATTACGAGTTGGCGGTCGTTTTGGCGGCACTGGGAGAGATCGACGAGACCGCCGTTCACCTCACGCGGGCATTGCGTTCCAAGCCGCATCACGAGGAGGCGGCACGCCGTCTATCGCGGCTCCTTGCCCGATTTGCCATTAGCGAGCCCGGTCGGCTCGACTCGTTTGGCTTGAAGGCGGCACTTGGCACAAGTGGAATCGACACTCAGCCAGTTGCGGAGACGGCGCTTGCTCACCTTTCAACAACTGAGCGGGATCTGGAGCGGGCACTGCGCGACACAACAGCCGGGCAAGCAGACGAGGCTGCCCGTAGATTGCTCCTCAACCGCACTGCGGACGTGCTCAAGTCCGATCTCCTGATCTCGGCTCTCCAGGCCGGCATCGTCATGAATCCGTGGTACGAGCGGCTGCTTACGGCTTTGCGGCGCGTGTTGCTGCTCGAGGTCGCTCCGGATCGATTCCAAGATCGCGCGCTTTATGCGTTTGCTCTGAGCCTGCTCGCTCAGGTCTGGAACAACGATTACGTCTGGGCGGAAGCCGAGGCGGAGACGCACGCGATTGATCAGATCGTGATCGACAAGAAATCGCTGCTCGCAGGCGATCTGGATATGGCCCGTCGTCTCCTTCTGTTCGCACTTTATCGGCCGCTCGAAAGCTTGCTCGCTCCCCACGAAGCCGCGGAGTGCAACGGAATTCGGCCGAAGCCATTGCGCGAGGTTGTGCAGCGCTACCTTGCAAGCCGAGACGAGGAGCAGCGTGCCGCGCGCGAAATCCCGCGGCTGGCGCCATTCACCGATGAAGTCTCCCAGCGCGTGGCGCGCCAATACGAGACAAGTCCATACCCGCGCTGGCAAAGCCTGTACGTTTCGCGACCCGGTGCGATGAAGGCGACGCTATCTCGCTACTTCACGCCGGAACGGCTCGCCTTCATGGATGGCCCCTTCGATGTCCTGATCGCCGGCGCCGGCACCGGTAAACAGGCGCTGCAGTCGGCCATTGCCTATGGCCCCGACGCACGGGTGCTCGCGACCGATCTCTCCGCTGCGAGCCTTGGCTACGCGCAATGCGCCGCGAGGCGCTATGGCGTGAATAATGTCGAGTTCATGGTCGCGGACATCCTCGATCTCGATCGCCTCGACCGGCAGTTCGATGTCATCGAATGCCTCGGCGTTCTCCATCACATGGCTGATCCCTGGGCGGGCTGGCGCAAGCTGTTGTCGCGGCTTAAGCCAGGTGGGCTGATGTACATCGGGCTCTACAGCGCGACGTCGCGGGCCAACATCCGCACGTTGCGGGAGGAGCCCGGTTACCCCGGTCCGGACTGCGATGATCGCACGGCCCGAAATTGGCGAGCACAGCTTCTAGATCGCCCTGCCGGCACACCTGGCGCCGAACTCACCATCTCGCGGGATTTCTACACCCTGCACGAGTTCCGCGATCTGGCCCTTCATCCTTGCGAGCAGCACGTTACGCTCGACGAAATCGCCCGCTTTCTCGATGAGAACGGCCTCGCTTTCCGGGGCTTCACGCTCGATCCACTGGTGTTGCAGGCATTCGCTGCTGAATTTCCGGAAAGCGCGTGGCCTGGTTCACTTTCCGACTGGAAAGCCTTCGAGCAGGCTCGGCCCCGTATTTTTGAGGCCATGTACCGCTTCTGGTGCGAGCGCTTGCCGCCCGCCTGATAGCTTTCAACCCTAAGAGGCTTGCGTCGGGCAGCAAAGGAACCTAGCTCAGCTCAGACGATCGAGGGGTGGGATAGGACCAGACGATGGATTTGACGCAATATGTGGAGCCGACGGTCGAGTTCATTAAGGCAAACGAAGTCTGGGCCATTCCGATCGTTTTTCTGCTCGCCTTCGGTGAGAGTCTTGCGTTCCTATCGCTACTGCTGCCGTCGACGGTCTTCTTGGTAGCCATTGGCGGCCTCTTTGGTGCGAGTGGCATCGACTTCTGGCCGGTTTGGTTGGCGGCCGGAGTTGGCGGCTCGCTGGGGTATGCGCTGTCGTACTGGATTGGGCTCTACTTCAAGGATTCCGTTCACAAGATCTGGCCGTTCACGCGCTACCCGGAAATGATACCCAAGGGACAGCGGTTCTTCGACCGTTATGGTGCCTTCGGAGTCTTCCTTGGCCACTTCTTCGGCCCCATCCGCGCCGTCATTCCAGTGGTCGCCGGCATGTATGCGATGCGTCAGCTACCGTTTCAGATTGCAAACGTCAGCTCCGCGTTCCTTTGGGCAACGGGGGTTTTAGCGCCCACCACCTTCGGCGCGAAATGGCTTATGGGGGTGTGATGCGTCCTGGCCGAGGCCATCGGCGTTAAGAGTTGGAAAGAAAGGCATAGTCTCATACTGCGGTTCCCAATTACTATTCAGCGAACGGTATCTCTCCTGTGCTGACGGTGTTGTTGGCCGAGGGCTGGACAGACTTTTTGTTGTCCTTTGCGGGCGACAATCTGCGGTTTGTCGAGGTTCTTGTTTTTGTGCTTGGGCTTGCTGAGAGCATTGCGCTCGTTTCTCTTTTTGTGCCTTCGACCATCCTGTTCCTCGGAATCGGCGCTGTGCACAGCGCCGCAGGTGGGGAATTCTGGCCCGTATGGATGGCTGGAGCCACGGGCGCCTGGGTCGGCGATTGCATTTCGTACGGCCTTGGCCGCTATTTCAAAGATGACGCTGCCAAGGTTTGGCCCATTCGTAAGTTCCCAGATTTCATTCCCAAAGGCCAAGTGCTCTGTGAGCGCTGGGGAGTTCTCGGCATCATCGTCGGAAAATTCATCGGCGGCCTGCGCCCGTTCATCCCGGTCGTCGCCGGAATGCTGAGCATGCCTTGGGCGTTATTCCTGCCGTCCAGCGGCCTCTCCTGCCTCATCTGGGCCGGTGCCTTCCTCGCACCGGGATACGGTGTGAACTTCCTTTTCAACTAGCCTGTTTTGACGGGCAGTGCTGCATGGTGCAGAGTGAGCCTCTCAAGGTTGGCTGAAAAGCGGCCGACCAACGGGCTCACCTAGACTGTTTGAGGAGGAGTTTGCATGTCCCAACGGTCGATGAGAAACACCCTAATCCGCAAGAGAAAGAAAAAGCAGGCCATTAGCCGGCCGAAAGTCACACGCATTCATGGGAACACCGCACGCGTCCGTAACCGGCTCAAGAAGGAAGCGGGGAAGGCGCGCGCGGCGGCTGCTGCCCAAAGCGCTGGGTAGCTGGGGAGCAGAGGATAGTGAAAATTCGGCAAGGCGGCTGTCATCGGCGGAACAACACTTGAGTGTTCCGGATGTTAGGGCTGTTGCGCCACCGGGCCGGATCGCTTCGCCAGCATCCGGCCCTTATCATTCGTAAAACAGCTGCCTCCATGAGGCGATCGCATGGACTCTGCCGCAGAGACGAGTGCCGCTTCGCGTTCACCTGCTCTGAGAAAATCCCACCCTTAGCCGCCGAGCACGCCGCGTAACCTTGCAGTAAGGCTCTGTTGATTAATGCTCGCAAGCCGAGCGTCTGATTGGGAGTTGTTCCCGATCAAAGCTCTGCGCTGAACCAATGCACATTTTTTCTGTGCTCGCTTCGGTGAAGAGGTTGCCCGAATTATGCGTCCATTGCCTATCAAGGTGCTGATCGCCAGCACGTGCTAACCCGTGCTTGGGGTCGGCATTCCGGCTGAGCCCGATCCGGGCTTCGAATTGGGTGCGGTGCATTCGTCGGACCTGAACTACTTCTTCCCGAACTTCTCGAACACCTCGAAGATGGATGCGCCGGACCTGTCACCGGCTTCGCAAGCCCTGGCCGATCAGATGGTCGCCTACTGGACCAGCTTCGCTTGGCATGGGAAGCCCACGGCCCCGAATTCTCCGGTGTGGGAGACGTTCAACACCACCAAGTCGACGCTCCGGTTCGAGCCGGGCAAGGTCGGTGGATTCGATGCCTGGGAAGCGCACAACTGCGGCTTCTGGGCCGATCTCTATCCGTCCATCCTGAAGGACTGATGTCTTAGCGGCTGGCAACGGCTGCGGCGGCGGACGCCATGAGGATTCCGCTGCCGCGGTTGACCAGCCGCATCGCCCGCGGCGTGGTGAACAAGGCACGCGTGCGGGCGGCGAGAAGAATGTAACTGCCGAAAACGACGGCGAGCACAGCCAGCGTCACGATCGTCAGCTCCAGCCAACCGAGCAAGTTGATGGTGGCGGTCTCGATGATGGTCGGCAGGAGTGCGAGGTAGAACAACGCCGCTTTTGGATTGCCGATGTTCACCGCCAGACCAGCGAGGTAGAGCCGCAGCGGCTTATCATCCGGCTGCTTCGCCGAGAGGTCATGGACCACAGCTGGCGCCGTCCACATCCGCCAGGCGAGATAAAGCAGGTAGGCCGCTCCCACGTACTTGATCAGCAGGAATACGCCCGTGAATGTCTGGGCGATGGCGGATAGCCCAAGCGCCGCCACTGTGAGCCAGACGACATCGGCGGTTGCAACGCCAGCCGTGAAGGCAAATGCGCCCTGCATCCCGCGGCCCAGAACGCGCGCGGTAATGGCGGCAACGCCCGGTCCTGGAGATGCGGCCGCGACAAGCAACGCACCCGCGAAGATGATGAGCGAGCTCGGATCCATCGGGCGTACCGTTCAATTCAGGAGGGTGAGAGATTTCGTGCACTCCTGGAGTATCAGGTCAGCATGCATCTGAGAATAGGCTAGTGCAGTCATCACGTGGCTCATGTAGCCGTGCCGGGCGCCATGCGGCGCCAGGAGGGGTTTTCAAGATGACTCCCAGGGCTTAGATGCTGAGTGCCTGTCTGGGGCCACCGGGCAGGCTTCCCCGGACAGGATCGGACTTCATGGGCTTCAAATGCGGCATCGTGGGCCTGCCGAATGTCGGCAAGTCCACTCTCTTCAACGCGCTGACGCAAACCGCGGCTGCGGAAGCCGCCAACTACCCGTTCTGCACGATTGAGCCGAACGTGGGCGAGGTTGGCGTTCCAGACCCGCGCCTCGAAAAGCTGGCGGCGATCGCGAAGAGCGCTCAGACCATTCCGACGCGGCTTACCTTCGTGGACATCGCCGGTCTGGTGCGTGGCGCCTCCAAAGGAGAGGGGCTCGGCAACCAGTTTCTGGCGCATATCCGCGAGGTGGACGCGGTTGCCTACGTGCTGCGCTGCTTCGAGGATCCAGACATTGCCCATGTGGAAGGCCGCATCGATCCACTGGGCGATGCCGACGTCGTCGAGACGGAGCTGATGCTCGCCGACTTGGAAAGCCTCGAACGCCGCCGCATTCCCCTGGAAAAGAAGGCCAAATCCGGGGAGAAGGAAGCCAAGCTCCAGCTTGCAGTCATCGACAAGGCGCTGGCGCTCCTCCGCGACGGTAAGCCCGCGCGTCTGGCGGAGCTGACGGCTGAGGAAGAGCCGCTTTTCAAGCAGCTCCAGCTCCTGACAGCAAAGCCAGTGCTTTACGTCTGCAACGTCGATGAAGCCTCGGCCGCGTCGGGCAACGACTACTCACGCATGGTCGAGGAGCGTGCCAAGGCCGAAGGGGCCGGCTGCGTCGTCATCTCCGCGAAGATCGAAGCAGAGCTTGCTGGCCTTTCGCCGGAGGACCGGCAGGCCTATCTCGCCGAGCTTGGGCTCGAGGAGCCGGGTCTCAACAGGCTGATCCGTGAAGGCTACCGGCTGCTCGGCCTTATCACGTACTTCACAGTCGGACCCAAGGAGACGCGCGCCTGGACCGTTCCAGCCGGCACCAAGGCGCCGAAGGCCGCCGGCGTCATCCATACTGACTTCGAGAAAGGCTTCATTCGCGCCGAGACCATCGCCTATGACGACTTCATTGCCTACGGCGGGGAGGCCGGGGCGCGGGAAGCTGGCAAGATGAGGCTGGAAGGCAAGGATTACGTCGTCAAGGACGGCGACGTGCTGCACTTCCGCTTCGCGACCTGACGGCACAAAGCTCAAATCAAAACGCCCTCCTCGCGGTCGAGGAGGGCGGAACTGGAACACCTTTGGGGGAGAGTGGCGTTCGGCGCGTTTCAAAGAGCGCGGCTGTCGTCTTGGGCAATCTCTGCCTCGGCTTTCTCGGAGGTTGCTTCCGTAGCCTCCTCGTTTTTGACCTCGGACGCAGAAGGCTCGCTCTCGTCAGATTTTGCGATCTCGCGCGGAGTTGACCAAACACCCACGCCGACCTCACGCTCGGACCAGCGAACCAGCATGGCCACCGTCATGCGCCGCATGAACGGATTGGCGCGGATCACTGAAGAGGGGAGGAGCGACGTCAGGCGGGTGTTGGGTTTCGCGCGAAGCACCTTCACAGCCGCGGCTGGCCCGAGCAGATGGCTCAGACGAAGGTGGGCGAACGTTGGCTTCACGCCGCGTTCTTCGAGATACTTCGCGTTGTCGTCATTGAATGCGATCGCCGCACGGCGCGCGAACTCCATATCGGTCCTGAGAGCTAGAATCTCTGACCGGCTCATCCCTTCGACCTCGTCAGCGAAATGCTTGTCGACGACTTCGATGAAGGTCGAGTTGATGAACTGATAAGGACCGAGTGCCGATGAGCGCGGGTTCTTCGCATGCGGCTTGCCGGCCGATTCGGCCATCATCAACCTGTAGAGGTACTCGTCGATGTTTGGCTCAGGCTGCGCGGACTTTTCATCCGTCTCCGGCGTATTCTGTTCCTTCGACTCTGAAGGAATAGTTGTTGGATCACTGAGTTTCGGAAAGGCGTACGCCGGAGCAAGTGTTGCTAGAGAAAAGATGACGGCGGACGTTACAATCCTCAGTCCAAAAACAGAAGATGACTGATGTAACCCAGTTCTGATACTGAACACGTGAGGCCCCTTTTCTTTGTTTCTCCATCACGTTGCTCATCGAACACTTGAGATTGGCGAGTTTATGGCGCGAATTTGCCGACAAAGTGGTCGATTCCGCGACCTCTTTGGCATGTTCTGGGGGCACTGAAGCGGGCTGATGCGCACGATCCGGTCAAGCTGCGCGACATCTTTTCACCGCGACTGCAGGTCGCTGCGGACCGTCATCCAATGGCGGAAAGCCGGGCCGGCATGATGATTACGGCGGCAGCGATGCTCGTTTGGGACGGCCTACTCGCGGTTCGCGGGGAGGATTAGCAAAGACGAGGCGTTCGCGTTTGCGGGCGCATCCGAGCTGCGTCCTGATGTCAGCCTTTGCCAGCGCTCAATGCGAGGTCGCGAACTTTGCTAAAGAGGAACCGAAGTACTTCGCTTGCAGGCGTCGAAAGCTCGCAAGTGTCCGCTCTTTCCAGGTCCTGGGATCGGAAATTCTTGACGTCGAATGTCTTCACGCGCGACGGATCTGCGATTCATCCACTCGCAACGAGATGCGCAGCTGTCCTGCGGCGGTGTCGCACGTATCCACCAACTCGAGCCGGGATGCGTGATTGCTGTTGAAGGTCAATATGCGGACGCAGGGATCAGCTCCGTGCGACCGACTGCCCAGTCTGCGGGACATGGATGGTTTCAGCGGCACGATGACGCAGTCAGCGACGGCTGGCCGCGACTTTACTTCTTAGCCGGGACGTCCCCCGACCAGCAGACTGTCGCCTCGGCGTTGCAGGTGTGTTCGTCGAAGACAATGAAGTCCAAGAAGAGTTCGCAGGTGACCGTCTTCTTTCCGACGGTGTAATCCTTGATACCGCGCTCGGCGGTCCACTGTGCGATGTACTTGTCGAGGAGCTCCTGGGCGTCCTTGGCGGGGCCTTCCTTGCCATAATCGTTGACCGAAAAGCCAAGCCGCTGACATGCAGCTTCTACAGGTGCAACCTGTGCGGCGAGCAGGACAACAGCCGTGGCACCGGCAAGCGCGATTCGAGAAATCATCTGAGAGCCCTCGATGGTGGCGGGAGCGTTACCCCTCCCCACCATCGTATAGCCAGGGCCCTCAGCCGTTGCCAGCACCGACCCTCCCCCGAATGATCGCTGTGAGGAGGGCGTTGCAGAAGTGCTCCACCCGAGGCAAACGACTGAGGTCGGCACGCTCGGATGCGGCGAGCAGATCAGTTTAGATACGGCGCGTCACCGCCGCGAGGCTCGATGCCTGAATCGAAGAAGAAGCCATGGTCGAACGGACCGAACCGTGTTTGCCGGTCGACGTGCCAATTGCGGAAGAAGTTGGTCCCTCCGTAGCGTGTGCGACTGTCGCTGTACGTGTTGATCACGTCCTCGACCGTGTAGGAGTAGCCGCCACCCCGCCGTACAACGTAGCCATAGACCTTAGGCTTCTTGGCCGCACGGTAGTAATGGACGTGCGCACGCTTCGAATAGGCGCCATTCTTGTGTGCCGCCGCCGGCCCGGCAGTTGCGAATGGCACCGCGAGACAGAGAAGCAATCCGAGGACACACCTCATTGTAGACCTACCTTCCCATCGACTACGAGGTTTGTGCAGGTTAGCGGTGATTGGTGAACCGGCCGTGCATGTCCTCTTGGCATGCTTACCGATGGATTGCGCCTGGATCGAAATTTGATCCCTCAAGGTGGATGATCAGCGATAGATCCGGCTACTGATCACATTTCCGTGAGCCGTGACGCTTCGAAGCAAGTGCACGTAATGCGTGTGGCGAAGCTTATGAGGTTCAGTGGCGTCCCGAGTTGCTTTCGAGTAACGACCCCGGCCAAGCCGGCTGGCACCACCTATGAGGCGCCAGTCGGCTTGGCCATAGTCAGTGCTTACAGGTGACCCCTACTTGCAGACCCTCTGTTTGGCCGTGCAGGTGGACAGGAGCACATTGGCATCGCAGCTCATGGCGACCTTGCCACTCGGTTTTCCGCCGTGGTTGCTGATCGACTGGCTGAGGGCCATGGTCGCGAGGCTCTTGGCGATGTCCTGGGTCAAGCCTGTGGCGCTGCCGCCTGCCATGACGCACTTGGCCGCTTGAGCCGCAGGCGCAATTGCTGCTGCGGCAACGAGCGCGGCACCCAAGGCGACGACAGACAAAGTCTTCATGTCTTGCCTCCTGAGCAAAGATGACAACGCCGCAGTATGCTCAAGGAGTGGATCGGCGGTTAAGCTACAAACCGCACTAACACAGACTGTTAAGTACGATTGCTGAAGGTGATTGGCTGCCGGGCAACACCTCCATTCAAAGAGGTCACCCGGCCGCGCCTCAGACTACTTGCAAAGTGTTGCTTGACCGACACAGGTCGAGCCCAGTCCGCCCGGCTGGCATTTGAAGCGCACACTACGGACCGTGTAGCCGGGGGCCTGACCGATCTTCTGGCTCGTCACCATCCAATTGGCCCACATGCCCCAGTCCGTTGCCTGGAGAATGGCTTCGTAGGCTTGGAACTTGGCACCCTCTTCCGTGGTGTTCGTGCCTTGGCCAGCCTTGTTGATGCAGGTTCTTGCATCAGCAGGGGGGGACGCAGCCACGATAAGAGCTGAAGCGCCGACAGCGGCGATCACCGCACTCGTCAGCTTGAGCATTGATGAACTCCCTAGGAAACAAAAACGGACCGGGCAACACTGCCTCAGTCCGTCTTAATTTCCTATTGCTCCGGCCCGGGTATGCTCGCTAGCCGGATCGATTTTGTCAGATGCGTTGCAGGAAGGTGGCAGTCCTTGCCCGCAATCGGACAGGAGCTCAGGCGGTCAACTGCAGGTTAACGGCCTTCGGCCCCTTGCCGCGCTTGTCGGGCTCGGTGTCGAACGACACCCGCATGCCCTCATCGAGCGGGCCAATGCCCGAGCGCTCGACGGCGGTCACGTGGACAAACACGTCCTTTCCGCCTTGGTCCGGCGTTATGAAACCGAACCCCTTGGTCTGGTTGAAGAATTTGACAGTACCAGTCTGCCGCATGCGAGGTCTCCTTGTCCCCGTAGTGGTGGCGTGAGTGAGCGCCTGCACAGGCATGCGCCCATGTAGCTAGGCAGACCAATCCGATTGTCGGGGAATCGTGAGGTGCGATCGAGAACGCGACGCAGGTGCGCAGATAACATCAGCAGGCTCAGCGTAATCCGCCGGGTCCGATAGGCCGCCCGAACTCCGCCAACTATGTGCGAACTGGTCGCATCGCGCAAGGCAAATCGGCGTGAGCGCAACCCAAGGTTGCTCAGCCGGGGGGCAGTTGCCTCTCTCGAGTCAGCCAGTCGACTCTACAACTTGCGCCGGGACCATCGCCGAGCCGCGCAGCGAGAAGAGGCAGCAGGACCTTTAGGGTTTCATCCAGTCGGAAAGGCGGGTTGAGGACAATTAGGCCCGCGCCATTGAGGCGGGTTACATCACGCGGGGCGCGTATGAGCAACTCTGCTACGAGCAATTTGGGCAGGCCGAGGGCAGTGATGGTCCGGTGGAGCTCGGCTATGGGCTCGGGGTCTTTGATCGGATACCAGAGCAGATATGTGCCGGTGGAGAAACGGTGGGCACCATCTCGAAGGGCGCGCGACAGACGCTCCAGCTCTCCCGGTTTTTCGAATGGGGGGTCGACGAGCACGACCCCGCGCCGTTCTTTTGGCGGCAGAAGAGCTTTGAGCGCCATCCAGCCGTCGAGTTGCAAGACCTTGGTCTGCGGGTCGCGGGCGAACAGCTCTTTCAGGGCAAGTCCGTCCTGGGGATGCAGCTCGTTCACGACCAGCCGGTCCTGGGATCTGATCAGGCTGCGCGCGATCCGTGGGCTGCCGGGGTACCGGCGGAGCTCGCCAGCCGCATTCTCGGCAGCCACAGCAGCGAGATAAGGACCGAGTAGCGCCGCGATGTCTTTGGGTAGCGGCTCTGCCTCCGGACCAAAGATACGTCCGATGCCCCGTCGCCACTCGCCCGTCTTCTCAGCCGGGCCGTTGTTCAGATCGTAGATGCCGATTCCGGCGTGAGTGTCGATCACCCGGAATGGCGCCGGCTTTCGTTTCAAGTGCTCGATGACCAGCGCCAGGGTTGCATGTTTCAGCACATCGCCGAAGTTGCCGGCGTGATAGGCGTGGCGGTAATTCATGCGGGGGATCGTCTGAAGCTTTCGACACCCGAAGTCAAGAATACCGCTAGACTCTCCGTTGCGTTGCGCGCATATGCGTCAGGTCCAATAGGTTGAATCTGACTGGTTATTCGGATACCGGACACGCTGCTTATCTCTCACCCCGAATGCCGACCTCGGCACGGTGTCGCTTACCGGCGTTTTCGCGTTAGCTGGCATCGGCACACCGCGCCCTCAGGCTCGACGTGATTCCACACAGGGTAACTGGGTATTGGCAACGCCCCGCAGGCACTGACTGGAGGATTGTGAATGCTGCCGAATGAATGCGATGTCGTTGTGGTCGGCGGAGGCAATGCCGCCCTTTGCGCGGCACTGTCCGCCGCTGAGCAGGGTGTCTCGGTGCTGGTGCTGGAGCGCGCATCGGAAGCGGAGGCCGGCGGCAACAGCCGTTTCACGGCGGGGGCGATCCGCTGCGTGTATGACGGGGTGGAGGACCTCAAGCTCCTTATGCCTGACCTCTCGGACGAGGAGATCGCCAATACAGATTTCGGCTCCTATACCGAGGAGCAGTTTTTCGATGACATGTTTCGGGTGACCGAGTACCGGACCGATCCGGAGCTCACCGAGGTGCTCGTCAAGCGCAGCCGAGAGACGATACGCTGGATGCGCGAGAAGGGGGTGCGGTTTCAGCCGATCTATGGCCGGCAGGCCTTCAAGGTGGACGGCAAGTTCAAGTTCTGGGGTGGGCTGACTGTCGAGGCTTGGGGTGGCGGTCCCGGGTTGGTTCAGGCTCTGACAGACGCGGCGCACAAGAACGGCATCAAGATCGCCTACGAAGCCCGTGCGCTCGCGCTCGAGCACGATGACAGCGGCGTTACAGGCATTCGGGTTCGGCACAAGGGCAAGACGCAGACAATCAAGACCAAGGCCGTCGTGCTGGCGGCGGGTGGATTCCAGTCCAACGCCGAGTGGCGCACGCGTTATCTCGGGCCGGGTTGGGATCTGGCCAAGGTCCGGGGCACGAGATTCAATACGGGTGACGGTATCCGCATGGCGCTCGAAGTCGGCGCCATGCCTACGGGCAACTGGTCCGGTTGTCACGCCGTTGGCTGGGATCGTAATGCACCAGAGTTCGGCGATCTGACTGTCGGCGACAATTTCCAGAAGCACAGCTATCCGTTCGGCATCATGATCAATGCCAACGGCGAGCGCTTCGTGGACGAGGGCGCGGACTTCCGCAATTACACCTATGCCAAGTACGGCCGCGTGATCTTGGCGCAGCCGGGTCAGTTCGCGTGGCAGATCTTCGACAAGAAGGTTCTGCACCTGCTGCGGGATGAGTACCGGATCAAGCAGGTCACCAAGGTGTCGGCGAATACCCTGGAAGAGCTCGTCAGCAAGCTCGACGACGTGGATGCCGAGAAGGCGTTGGAAACGATCAAGGCTTACAACGCCGCTGTCATGACAGAGGTGCCGTTCAACCCGAACATCAAGGACGGACGCGGAACACGTGGGCTAGCCGTCAAGAAGTCGAATTGGGCAAACACGATCGACGAGCCACCGTTCGAGGCCTACGCGGTCACTTGCGGCATCACCTTCACGTTCGGAGGCGTGAAAATCAACACCTCCGCCCAAGTGATTGATACAGAAGGCATGCCCATTCCAGGTCTCTACGCCGCGGGCGAGATGGTGGGTGGCATCTTCTATTTCAACTATCCGGGCGGTACCGGCCTGATGAACGGGGCCGTGTTCGGCCGCATTGCCGGAGACAGCGCTGCCAGAGCTGCGCGCGGCGCGAATACCTGATCTACCGCAGTGTTGTCCCGGTGCCTTGCACCGAATGAAGGTTTGGGCACCGGGACTTCTCGGCCTCGAAACGTCCGATGGCTCGAAATTGTTGCAGAAGAGCCACAGAGTCAGTGTCCCCCTGGGTTTCTGATCGGTAAAGCGTTGCCCCACGCCTCCTTATCTACCCCTTCCAACATTTGAAGTGGTGAAATATCGCCAGCCGCGAGGCGGTGCATCAACTCCGCGTCAGGCGGATTACAACCAGGCCTAGAACCACCGCCACTTTGAGAGGCTCAACACAATGGGGGTGTTTCAAAGCATATACCAATTGCGAATGATTGCCGCGGGTTAACTCTTCTCGGCTGTAATCACGGTTCTGCCGTTTTCGTGCCTTTATTCGCAATTAGTTGACCGCGCCTTGTGTTGATTGCCGGGCTCGTGTTTAGCGACGAGCCCGAAATTCCAAGAAACCACAAAGTCGCAACAGTCGGAGAGTTCAAACGAAGCTCTGTGCTGGCATTGGACATGAACAGTAACTAAGTGTCCTAGCTCGAGCTTGAGCACGAGCTATCGTTTCAATCGATAGATCAGGCTTAAACGAAATCGATTGGCATTCTGTTCGCTGGCAGATATGAGGGCTATTGTCCGGATCTTCCTGTCGGCATAATCACTGGTCGGACAACAAAGTAGCGTTAATCGTGTTGAGTACGCGTATGAAGTTTCACGTCTTCGTCGACTTCGATGGGACGATTGCCCCCCAGGATACCACCGATCTAATTCTTGAGCGGTTCGCCGATCCGGCTTGGCGCGCCATAGAGGAGGAGTGGAAAGCGGGTCGCATCGGGTCTCGCGAATGCATGGTGCGTCAAATCGATCTCATTCGGGCGAGTGAGGATGAGCTCGACGCCTTTATCAGCGAGATCGAGATCGATCCCGGTTTTCCTGACTTCGTTCGTCTATGCGCCGAGGGAGGCCATGACCTGACAGTGGTATCGGATGGCCTCGATCGGACCATTGGCACCGTTCTCAGGCGCGCTGGGCTGGCAGTACCCTTCCGAGCCAATCGCCTGGAGTGGGCCGGCGATAATCGATGGCGCTTGAGGTTTCCCTACGCGAAAAGCGATTGCTCTGTCCTCGCCGGGCATTGCAAATGCGGCTCGCTGGAGGCGCTCTCTACCGTACCGCGGATCGTCGTGGGCGATGGCCGGTCTGACTTTTGCATGTCGATGCAGGCCGACCTGGTGCTTGCAAAGGGAGCATTGGCAGATCACTGCCGCCGGAATGGGCTGCCCCACCAGCCTTTCACAGACTTTACCATGGCCACGAGGCTCTTCGCTGATTGGCTTGATTCATTAGCGGGCGTCCCGGCAGCCCGCAGTGCTTAGATGGGGTTTCAAACATGCTTGATAGAGTTGCACGTGGCCCGAATGGCCCGATGCCGGAGAGTGTGCGGGCGCGCGACGATTTCAGCGAGCTGAGTGAAGCAGAGCTGCTCGAGTACGAGGCTCGGTACTGCTCATGGGGCGACACCGTTCACTACGTGGAGTCGCCCAAGATCTTCGATCGCTGCGAAGGCTCTTTCCTCTTCGATAGCGAAGGGCGCGAGTATCTGGATCTCCAGATGTGGTACTCGGCGGTCAACTTCGGATATCGCAATCCCCGCCTTGTCAACGCGGCGAAGCGGCAGCTCGACAGGCTCCCCCAGGTCGCAAGCCAGTACCTCCATCGCGAGAAGATCGAGCTGGCGGCGATGATCGCGCGCGACGCAGAGAAGAAGTTTGGCGAGAAGGGCCGCGTGCATTTCAATGTCGGTGGCAGCCAAGCCATCGAGGACAGCCTCAAGCTTGTCCGCAATGCCAAGAAGGGCAAGAGCCTGATGTTCGCCTTCGAGGGTGGGTATCACGGCCGCACTCTCGGGGCTTCAGCGATCACGTCGTCCTATCGTTATCGCCGCCGCTATGGCCATTTCGGCGAGCGGGCCTACTTCCTGCCATTCCCGTACCACTTCCGCGGTCCAAAGGGCATGAGCAAGGAGGAGTACGGCAGTTACTGCGTAGCCCAGTTCGCCCGGCTGTTCGAAAGCGAATATAATGGCGTTTGGGATCCGAAGGCGGGTGAGGCCGAGTTCGCGGCCTTCTACGTCGAGCCGATTCAAGGCACAGGCGGCTACGTCATCCCGCCGCCGAACTTCTTCAAGGAGCTGAAGAAGGTTCTCGACGAACACGGCATTCTGCTGGTCGTCGACGAGGTCCAGATGGGCTTCTATCGAACCGGCAAACTCTGGTCGATTGAGCATTTCGGTGTAAAGCCTGACATTCTCGTGTTCGGAAAGGCCATTACAAACGGCCTCAATCCGCTGGCTGGCATCTGGGCCCGCGAGGAATTGATCAACCCGACGGTATTCCCACCGGGCTCCACCCATTCGACATTCAATGCCAATCCGATGGGGACCGGCGTCGCCCTTGAGGTCATGCGCATGGTCGCAGAGACCGATTACGAGACCATGGTCATGGAGAAGGGCGCCTACTTCCTCGAAGGTCTCAAGGATCTGCAGCGGCGGCACAAGGCGATCGGCGATGTCGATGGACTCGGTCTGGCGCTGCGCATGGAAATTTGCGAGCCGCATGACAGCTATACGCCGTCCAAGGCCATCGTCGATCGGATGGTCGAAGAGGGTTTGAAGGGCGACATCGAAATCGGTGGGCGCCGCTACGGCTGCGTGTTGGATATCGGCGGCTACTACAAGAACGTGGTGACGCTGGCTCCGAGCCTCCACATAACCCGAGAGGAAATGGACCTGGCGCTCAAGCTGCTGGATGCGCTGCTCATTCGCGCGACGCGAAGCTGAGCTGCGTGCGCCCTGAGGAACCAATACGTCCCGAGGCGGATTGATCAGTCCGACGCAAAAAGTCCCTATGGCAGAACAATCGATATGCAAGAGAAACTGGAAGTAAAAGACGGGTCGCTGCTGCTGTCTGGGGGGCGTGTCGGCGTACTCCTGGTCCACGGGCTCGGCGGCACGCCGGCGGAGCTGCGGTTCGTTGCGCAGGCGTTGAACCGAGCTGGATACACCGTCTATTGCCCGCTCCTCGTTGGCCACGGGGGCTCCGAGGAGTTGCTCAATACGACGACGTGGACGGATTGGTACAAGTCCGTCGAGGAAGCTCACGATCTTCTGACACAGCGCTGCGATGTGGTGCTGGCCGGTGGATTGTCCGCGGGTGTCAACCTGGCGCTGCTACTTGCTGCCCGCAGGCCGAGCCGGGTCCAGGGGTGCATCCTCTATTCACCGACCTTCTGGCCAAACGGATGGGCCATCCCTTGGTACTTCGTGTTCTTCAATCTGGTTCGGCACAAGTGGTTCGCGAACCTGCTGCATCTGCGGGAATGTGCGCCCTACGGCATCAAGGATGAGCGTATCCGCCGGTTCGTGCTCGACTCGCTGCAGAGCGAGGGGCGGGGGTTGGAGGATATCTTCGGCCGAAGGGGCGGCACCGTCCTGGAATTCAGATGGCTGGCGAACGCGGCCAAGCAGGTTCTGGGGCAGATCAAGCAGCCTACGCTGATTTTCCATGCCCGCGAGGACGACCAGAGCGATATCAGCAATGCGTTTCTGCTGCAAAAGCGGCTTGGTGGCCTGACGGAGGTCATGGTGCTCGACGACAGCTACCACATGGTCACGCTCGACCGGCAGCGGATGCAGGTCGTCGAGAAGACCATCGCTTTCGCGGACTGGATCGCGCAACGGCACCAGCACGGCAGGGAGATGGAGCAGCTCAAGCAGAGCGTGGCGGCCGGTTCTGAATAGGATCGCGGCCGCGAGCCGAGGCCGCTGATCCGCGGCCTCGAGAAACGAAATGGATTAAGCGCTGCAGCGCGGCAGCTCCGCCGGGGCGCGCTGCCAAATGAAGGTTTCGCTCAGAAACTTCACGCCCAGATAGCCTTTGACTTGAAGGCGATCTGGATCGCGCAGCCGGATTTCGACGTCGTAGGATTTGCCCTCTTTCGGATCGTAGATCCAGCCTTTGTCCCACGATCCGTTCGGCTGACGCTTGAGGTCGCCAATGATTTGCAGGCCACAAATGGGACGCTCTCGCCGGCTTGGGTCTGGATTGAGAGCATCCGTCAGCGGCTCTCCTTCTTTCGTAAGGGGCTCCTTTAACCAAACGATGCGGCCGCAGAGCATTTCGCCGCAGGGCGCAATTTCGATCGCTCCCTGTCCAGTATCGTCAAACCAAACGCCTATAGGGCTGGGACGTGCAGAATCTGGGCGTTCGATGGAGCCCGTCTGTGCGACCGTTGTCGACACCGCGACCGGCAGCGAAAGTAGCGCTGCGACCGAACCGACAACAAAACTCTTAAAGCCGGAACACCGCCAGTCCGGCATCCGTCGGGCGCGATGCTTCAGGCGATGGAACTTCATCAGCGATCTCCAGACGCTATTGCTACGTGAGATTGATCATTCGGAGAGTCAGTTTGGTGCCTTGGCACCGCCAAACTCGTCACCTAACTGCGCGGCAAGATCAGAAACCATGAATTGCGAAGGTTGATGCTCCCTGTGACTTCAAGGAGTGGCACTAAAATGGCAGACCTTCTATACGAGACGGGCGTACAGGTGCCCGCGCGCAAAATGGATGCGCAGAAAAATGCACGAAATGCGGCTTTCTGTAACGTTGGTTACTCGATAGCCGTTTGAAGCCGGCTACGATCAGATATGGAAGTTCGATGATATTAACGCTGGCTATCCGAAATCTGTTTCACGATCGGATTCGTTTGATCGTCACTCTTGTCGGAATTCTGTTCTCCATCGTGCTCGTTGCCGTCCAGCTCGGGCTGTACCTGGGCGCGCGGAAAATGATCATCGACATGATCGAAAACGCGAATGGAGAGCTTTGGATCACCGCCTATGGGGCGAAGAGCTTTGAGGAGGGTGGCATTCTCCTGACCCCGCGGGAGCGGCATACCGCATTGGCTACTCCTGGCGTGACCGCCGTTGTCCCGCTCATCGTTTCTTTTGCCGAGTGGCGGAAGCCGGGGGGAGGCAGCACCAATACGGTGGTCGTTGGTTCGGATGCCCAGGACAACGGGCTCAAGGCGTGGAACATCGTCGAAGGCTCTATCGCAGCGATCGAAGCTCCCGACGGTGTCGCGGTGGATCGCAGCTACCTCGGCGACCTTGGTATCTCGGGTGTCGGCGATATCGCACAAATCGAGCGGGGTAGGGTGCGGGTGCGTGCCCTCACGGAGGGCATCCGCTCGTTCACTATGGCACCGTACATCTTTACCACGCTGAACCGTGCGCGATCGCTGCTCGGCGTGCCGGGCGAGTATGCCACGTACTATCTGGTCCAGGTGAAGCCTGGAACGGACGTCGAGGAGCTTCGCAAGGACCTTGTCGCGCGCCTCGGACCGAATACCGAGGTATTAACCAAGGCGGAGTTCCGCGACCGCAGCCTCGATCAATGGCTGTTCTCGACTGGCGCCGGCGTCGCTCTGATTGGCGGTGCGATACTTGGTCTGATCGTGGGCACGGTCATCGTCGCCCAGACTCTCTATTCGAGCACGAAAGACCATCTCAACGAGTTTGCGACGCTGCGTGCGCTGGGATCCTCCTCCGGCTATATTCATAAGGTGATCTTGGCCCAGGCCGGGCTCAGCGCCGTAATCGGCTACGTGCTCGGTATGATCATTGCGCTCACTGTGGTGGTGCTCAGCACCCACACCGCGCTGCCGATCATCATGACGCCGGGGCTCGCGATTTCGCTTTTCCTGCTGACGCTCTTCATGTGCGCCATTTCGGCCATATCGGCGATCATGAAGGTCACGAAGATCGATCCAGCCATGGTGTTCAGTCGATGAGTCATCCCGTCGTCCTCGAGGCGCTCAACATCGTAAAGGAGCTGGGGGAGGGCGCTGGCCGCGTGCAGGCGCTCAAGGGCGTCAGCCTGGCGCTGAGGGCCGGAGAGTTGACTCTGCTGATGGGGCCATCCGGCAGCGGCAAGACGACGCTGCTCTCGATCCTCGGCTGTATTCTGACGCCAACCTCTGGCAGCGTGCGGATCAAAGGCGAGGTCGTTGATGATCTCAACCCCGAGAAACTGGCCGATATCCGTCGCCGCCACATCGGCTTCATCTTCCAATCCTACAACTTGTTCCCGACGCTGACAGCGCTCGAGAACGTGCGCCTCGCGCTCGACGTTCGCGGCATGAGTTATGCGGAGACGGTGGCCAACGCGGAGTCGGCATTGAAGGCGGTCGGCCTCGGGCACAAGCTGCGCAGCTATCCAAGGAACATGAGCGGCGGCGAGCAGCAGCGTGTCGCAGTCGCCCGCGCGATTGCCGGTGCGCCGTCGGTGATCCTTGCTGACGAACCGACGGCTGCCCTCGACAGCGAGAATGGCCACGCGGTGATGGCGCTGCTTGCGCAGATCGCCAGGGAGCGAAACCACGCAGTGCTCGTGGTGACACACGATCCGCGTACTCACGCTTACGCCGACCGGATCATCCGGATTGAAGACGGACTGATTGTCGGTGAGGACCGCACGCCAGAGGCCGTTAAGAACATCAGGAAATACGACATTACGAGAAAGCGAAGGGCCAATGCCTAGGATCGACTCGACTTTCACCACGCTGGTGATTGCGGTGGTGCTGGCCGCGGCAGTCGGCTACGGCGTCAACGAATGGACCGAGGCACGAAGACTCGAGCAGCGGACAAGCTCTTTGGCGGCTGTCGCTCAGACCGAGCCTGCTAAACCTGACTGGGTTGCCTCGGCGCCCGGGCGGGTTGAGCCCAGGGGCGGCGAGCTCCGCCTGACCGCACAAGTGCCGGGGCGCGTCGCGGAAGTGCTCGTCGGTGCTAACGACCGGGTTGCGGCAGGGGACGTGCTCATCCTGCTCGATGAAGACGAAGCACGTGCCCGCCTAGCCGCTGCCGAGGCTGTGGAAGCCGCACGCCGCCGCGATCGTGACGAGGAGAAGGTTAGCGGGTTGGCCGCGGATCGTCGCGCCGCGGAGGACGAGCTGGCGAATGCCGAGCGGTCGCGGCATGCAGCGCGGATTGAGCTCGACCGTCTCATGATTGCGCGCCGGAAGAACGGGGTGAATCAGGAGGAGGTAGAGCGTGCTCGATCCGAGCTTGTTGCCGCAGGTGAGCGCGTTCAACAGGCGCGGGCGGAGCTCGGCCAAGTATCGGCGCGGGATGGCATGCCTCGTCCTACCAGACTTGAGGCCGCGCTGGCGCAGGCGCGTGCGGAGCTGCGGCTTGCAGAAATTGCGTTCGATCGAACGCGGATCCGCTCTCCCATCGACGGCACCGTGCTCGACGTCAACGTCAAGGTTGGTGAGATGCTCACTCCCTCGCCGGATGCTTCCGCCGTTTCGATTGGGGATTTGACGGCACTGCGCGTGCGGGCAGAGGTGGAGGAGCGGGACATCAGCAAAATCCGTGTCGGCCAGCGCGTCATGATTAATGTCGATGCTTATCCCGGACGCGATTTTGAGGGCCGGGTTTCAAGCATCGCTTCTCACGTCGCTCCCCCGCGCCTTGGTAGCCGCGGCCCTCGCAAGCCGACCGATGTCGATATTCTCGAGGTGCTGATCGACGTTGAAGGCCGGCCTCCACTGCTCCCAGGCATGCGAGCGGATGTATTCTTCATGCCGGATGTGACCTCAGGGGTCACACCTCCGGAGAGGGCGAACTGACGCGAAGCGGAAAGGTCAAAAAAGTTAAGGCTGGCATTTTGGCCAGCCTTTTTCTTCGAAAAGAGTTTCTGTTGTTTCTCACGCAGCGGCCTTATTGACTTTCTGCTTAGCCATTTTGGTCAACATTTCGTCCGTGCGCTTCTCTTCCTCAAGCGTCTGATGCAGCAGCTCAGCGGCGTCATCATGGCCGAGCTGCTTGGCCCAAGCGGTCAGGGTGCCGTAGCGCGTAATCTCATAATGCTCGACCGCTTGCGCATCGGCGAGAATGGCCGCGTCGCGGACGTCCTCGTCCTCGATCTCCTGCATCATGTCCTGCGCCTCGCCGATGATGCCGTCGATCGCTTTGCACTCGACCCCTTTTGGCTTTTGGCCGATCATCTTGAACACTTCTTCCAGACGCTGCACCTGTTGCTGCGTCTCGTTCTGATGCCGCTCGAGTGCTTGCTTGAGCTCACTCGTCTGGACCTTCTTGGCCATTTTCGGCAGGTTTTGCAGAATGCGCTTTTCGGCCATGTAGATGTCCTGCAGCCCATGCACGAACAGGTCTTCCATAGATTTCATAGGCACGGTTGAGTTCTCCTTACGGGTGGCGTTGCACCTAATATCGGCGTGGTCAGGTAAAAGGTTCCGTGGTGGGAAAGCTGGCGGCCTGCACGCAATACAAAGCGGGCCACCAGCCAATGATCAGCGCTGCGTACCCATGCCACCACCGCCGCCGGTCGTTCCGGAGCCGCCAGTGGTGCCGGTGCCTTCACGCTGAAGTGTCACGAACTCTGGCGCCTGCTCGAGATCTTCGCGCGAATATGGGGCGGTCAGCTGGTTCGATTCAGGGGAGCGCTTTAGGGCGTCGAAAGGAATTGCAACGATTTTCTCGCCGATGCCCAGGAACCCGCCAACTCCGACGAGAACAGCCTGCACTTCGCCGTCCTTTGACAGCAATAGATCGCTGACGTCACCGATACGCTCGTTATTGGCACCCAAAATGCCCTGCCGCATCAAATTTGACGCGAGCATCTGGTCCTGTTGCTGCTGACTTAAGAAAGCCTGCTGGCCGGGTGACGGTGCCTTAGGTGTTGTCGTTGTTCCCGGTGATGGCGTCTGCGCCTGCGGGCTTGGCGGCACGCCTACTGGTGGTGCCGTATCCTGCGGGCCGGTCGTTGCTGGAGGCGCAGCCTGCGGCTGCGTTTGCATCTGATCCGTCGTCTGAGACATTGCTGCGGTGGCGCCGAGTAAGCCGGCGACCGCGCTTATAGCGATGACTTTCCTCACGAGTACTCTCCTTCGCAATACTACTTTTGCCTTGTGAACGATCGACGACTGAGAAGGGTTCCGACCAAAGGGTCGCCTGGTTGTCATCGTGAAAACGCGGGTTTGGCTGCTGGCGGCCTATTCAGGGAACGGTCTACTGGTATACAGCGTTCAGGGAGCGGAGCAGGGCAGGCACTCAGACGCTTGTATGCCGAAACGGGTTTGGCTCGATCGGACAATCGTTCCCGGGCATCCGCTTACGGAAGGAAAACTTGTGGCGAGATCGTTCCTGGAAAGTTGGGTCAACCGGCTGAAGGCGAGCGCCCGCGAGGAGATCCAAGAAACGGCACGAAGCGCCGCTCTTTATCTCGTGCTCTATGGCGTCGCAGTTGTTGCGACACTGATGGCCCTGGTTTTCCTGACGCTCGCCGTTTTCTGGTGGTTGGGTGAGCAGCTTTCTGCGACGTCGGCTGCACTCATTATCACGGCCTTTTATGGGATCGTGGCCGCTGTCGTGTTGATTTGGGCGTCATGGAGCGGTGAAACGGCCGAGGCCAGCCCGCCTCCGCCGGCAGAGTTTGCCAGCTCGCCGGACGAGGATATGCGCGACATGCCTAGCAAAATGGGTGTCGATCTCGACACTGTCGCCAGGATGCTCTCCGGCGCCGGCTTTCGCACCGAAGGCTTGATCGTATCGACATCGAGCGAGGTGTTGCGGCAGCTCACGCCACTGCAATTCGTCGGCCTTGTCTTCGTAGCAAGTTTCCTGGTCGGCCGTAAGCTCCGTCGCCGCTGAGGCGACGGTTCAGCCGCGCGCGGCGCGCTTTTGCGGTGTGGCGAGTGCCGCCGCGTCCACGGCGTCAGGACCGAAATCATCCGGCGAGCGCACTTCCAGTATGGCTGCCAGCTTCTGGCGTGCTCGGTTGGTTCGGCTCTTCATGGTTCCGACTGCGCACCCGCAAATGGCGGCGGCTTCCTCGTAGGAGAAGCCTGACGCACCAATGAGGAACAGCGCCTCACGCTGGTCCTCTGGCAGCTGAGCGAACGCGCGCTTGAACTCCTCCAGATCGAGGTGGGCGAGCTGCGAGGCTTGCTGCGCCAACGTCGCAGCGAAGCGGCCCTCCGTGTCCGAAACCTCACGCGTCAGCTTCCGGAATTCGGAGTAGAACGTATTCCGCAATATGGTGAACAACCAGGCCCGCAGATTCGTGCCTTGGGTGTAGCGACTCCGATTTGCCCACGCCTTGACGAGCGTCTCTTGGACGAGGTCGTCAGCGCGGTCTGGGTTGCCGGTAATAGAGCGCGCGAAGGCTCTCAAGCTCGGTATCTCGGCGAGGAGCCCGTCACGGAAGCTCGCCTCCGTTTGTTTCGGAGCCATCGTCTTCCTTCTCTGCGAGCGCTTGCAGCAGCTCAACGAACCTGTCGGGAACGGCCTGGTTCATAGACTCGTCGAACAGGGCTTTGAGCTTTGCGCCGATCTGTTCTTGGATGTTCTCGTTCAATGCGGGGTTGACCAAGCCGTCGTCCTCCTCGCGGGGGCCCGCTGCCTTACCGGTGGGCAAGGCCTTTTTGTTAGCTACGTGATTCATGCAAACGACCCCGTACGGAGAGGCACATTCCGGCGCCCTGCAACCAAACGCATATCACGCCTCACAGTTCCACCCTTGATAATAAAAGACGGCTGAGACTTGCAACTAACTGGTGCCCCGCGCGTTCCCGGTGTAGGATCGCCTGAGCGAAGGCGGCCGCTAGCGTCTGGGCATCATAGGGGCGTCTGATATGTCGGTAGCAAGTCTTATCGGCTCTCACATCCCGCATCTGCGACGTTTTGCACGAGCCTTGACGGGCTCGCAGGCGGGCGGGGATGCGTACGTGCAGCAGCTGCTTGAAGCTCTGATCGAGGACCCCTCTTTGCTCGCCAAGGCGAAAGACCCACGCGTGGGCCTTTACAAGACCTTCCTGCAGATCCTGTCCTCGGTGGCGGCCAGCGGCTGGCAGACCACTCCGAAGCCATGGGCGACCGGTTTCGACCGCAACGTGGCGGCGATGACCCCCAGGACCCGACAAGCGTTTCTCTTGCGGCATGTGGAGGGCTTTACGCTCCCCGAGACGGCCGAGATTCTCGGTGCCTCCGTCGAGGAGACGCAGGGCTTACTGGAAAGGGCCGGCGAGGAGATTGCACGCCAAGTGGCGACTGACGCTCTCATCATTGAGGATGAGCCCCTGATCGTGATGGATCTGACGCAGATCCTCGAGGAACTCGGCCATCGGGTCGTGGCTGTTGCGCGAACCAGGGACGAAGCGCGCCGGGCGATGGCCAAGCAGCGACCCGGCCTCGTGCTGGCAGATATCCAGCTCGCGGATGGCAGCTCTGGGCTCGATGCCGTTAACGATCTGCTTCAGAGCTTCGAGGTTCCGGTCATTTTTATTACTGCCTATCCAGAGAAGCTGCTGACCGGTGAGAAGCCGGAGCCTACCTTCCTTATAACGAAACCGTATCAGCCCGAAACGCTGCGTGTGACGATCAGCCAGGCTCTGTTTTTCGACCAGAGGTCCCGGCGGGCGGCCTGAGTGCGATCGTACCAGCGTTTTGAGACGCGGAGTGGCAGCCCAGCCTGTGGTGCTGCCCAGAGGCCCCGATTTGCCTTGGGGCGCAAAATCGCTCACGGAGGATCGAGCGTGATACGCTTCAAGCGGCGGCGTGATGCGGAGGATGAGCCGATCCGGCGGACGCCTGTCCAGGCGCGCCAAGGTGGTCGTAGCCATCTCAATCTGCGCGTGCTCGTCCTGTCGCTTGGGTTCGCATTTCTTATCCTTGCAGGGATTTATCTGCTGTTCTTCCCCGTCTGATAGGCGAAAGGCATATCTCTGAATTGGAAGCTCAACGCTATTGCTGCGCGTTTCCATCGGCCTTTGCGACCCCGGCGCGAATCTGGGCTTGCCCTATCGTGGCTCCTGCCGGCTGATCATTCGTCTGCTCCAGCGATCTTGATCCGCCGTGGCTGTCCTTGATCTGCCTTCATGCGGGCGGTGATGGTGAGCACGCCGCGGTCGAAACGAGCCTCCAGACTGTCCTGATCGATGTCTTCGGGCAATGTGATACGGCGTTCGAACGGTCCAAAGCGACGCTCTTGTACTTGCCCGGGTTTGGCTTCCGGCTGCGGTTTCTGTCGCTCGCCTTTGATCGTCAGCACGTTCTCGGACAGAGTGCACTCGACATCATCGGGTTCCACGCCGGGGAGATCCACTTCTACCCGCAAGGTGTCGGCGTCCTTCGAGATATCGATCCTTGGGGAGGTCGCCGAGCGTCCTATCCACTGGGCTGCCTCAGGAAAAAGGCCTTCACCCAAGAAGCGATCGAAAACCTCGTCGAGCTCCTGCCTGATTTGCTGAAACGGGTCGCTAACATAGCGGGGTGTGGGCATTGTGGCTGGCTCCTCGCGGCCGGAAGTCGTGCAAAGAACTCATGCTCTCTGCTTCCCGTTCCGGGCTACCTCCAAGCTTCAGAACCACTGGCAGATTTCACAAAGCGACTTTCGCAGCCACTCGTGCTCAAGATCCCCGTCCACCGCCTCACTATGCCGCGGTAATAGCATGCTAGGTCGTGCGCCAACGGAGCAGCGCTGGGAACTCAGGGGTCAAGGCGTACGTTCCACGCGAAGAAGGATCTGCGCGAGGAGAAAAGCGATGAAGACCTTGAACCTTGTCACGCTAATTCTGGTCATCATAGGTGGGTTGAACTGGGGCCTTGTAGGGCTGTTCGACTACAACCTTGTCGACGCGATCTTCGGTAGCTTTGCACGTCTGGTCTACGTCATTGTCGGCCTGTCGGCGCTCTATCAGCTCGTACCGTTCTCGCAGGCGTTCTCGACCGATGAGGTGGCAGCGGAGCGTGGACACGGAACAGTGCGAAGGGACCGCCTCGGCGAGTGACGTTCAGCATGCTTGTTCGCGCAGCCAAGTGGCCGGCCCTCGGCGCCTCGGCGGGCATCGAGCGGCCGGCAGACTGGCGCTCCGAATTCGGAGGTCCCGAAGCTTCTGATGCTTCTGATAGTGTCGAGTGGTACGGAGGGCGGGTGCTTGCTTAGGCAATCGAATACCGTCGACGCCCAGCGGTCGATTGGTTAGCGGCAATGCCGGCACTCTAGCGCTCACGCGGCTCATGCGGCTAGGCAGTTTGCGCGTCGAGAGCCTATTCCTCGCCGGTCATCCGCTTTTCGCAGTTTTCCGTCAGGGCGATCAGTGCGTTCACGAAGGCGTCACGTTGCCGCGCCGGAATCATACTCAAAATTTGCTCGTCAACGCGATCCACGGCAGGTCTCACCTGAGCGAGTTTCGATCGGCCGGAGCGTGTGAGCTTGACCGAGTAGGCACGACGGTCTGTCGTGCTCCTACGACGGACAACAAAGCCCTTGGCCAGAATACGCTGCACGACCTCTGACAGCGTGGACCGGTCAATGCCTGTGTGCTTGGTCAGCTCGGCCTGAGAGGCTCCCTCAAGGCCGTCCAATGCCGCCAGGACCGCGAACTGCCGAGGCGTCATTATCTGGATTTCGCTCTCGAACATGTTCGAAGCGCACTGCATTGCCCGATACAGCAAGTGCAGAACGGAGCGGTTTAAGCTTTTCTCTTGTGCCATATCTACTGAACACCACTATGATTTGCTGTCGGAAAACCCACGGACGCTTGGTCAGGTTCCCGTTCTACTTACCTTGTGCTCGGAAGAAGTACGCGCTCGCCGGCGAGGCGCACGGGCGGTTGTTCCCTCCGAGATCGGCGCAGGCAGCTGCTGTTTGAGGTTCGCAATCCCAGCCCACGGATCGGTATCCAAATGACGGAGCCTGGCCGGAAGGTTCGACAGCGAATAATGCGCCGGTCCGATTTCTGGACTGAGCTCCTCCCAATCGATCGGTGTCGACACAGGAGCTGACGGGCGCGCCCTGGTCGAATAAGGTGCAACGGCTGTCGCGCCACGACTGTTGCGCAAGTAGTCGACGAAGACCCGCCTATTTCGGCTGCGCATGGCCATCGACGCGGTAAGACGATCAGGGTTCTGCCGGGCCATATACTCCGCCACACCTTGCGAAAAACCTTTCACCGAGTCCCAGTCCGCTGGCGGATCCAGCGGAACAACGACATGCAGCCCCTTGCCGCCTGTCGTTTTCACAAAGCTCATGAGACCGCGATCCTGCAGCAACTCTCGGAGATGAACTGCAGTGTCGATCACATCGTTCCATGCGACGCCGGGCCCGGGATCAAGATCGAAAATCATCCGGTCAGCGCGTTCCAAATCGTCGATCGTGCTGCCCCACGGATGGATTTCCAGAACGCTCGATTGGACGAGCGCGATCAAGCCGTCGAGATCCTCTATAAAGAGAACCTCTTCCTCATCATCATTCGAGCGCGTGCTACGAATGCTTGGGTCTATTCCGGCCCAGGCGTGCTTTTGAAAGAAGCAGGATTCTCCAATGCCCTCCGGACACCGCAGAAGGCTAAGTGGTCGGTGCACGATGTGAGGGCCGATCCACGGCCAAATGTCGGCATAGTACTCGGCAAGGCCAAGCTTTGTGATGCCCACATCCGGCCACAGCAGACGCTCAGGGTGTGTTAGCTTGCTTTCGTCGAAGTCACGGGCAGCAACGTTAGAATTACTCGTTGCCGGGCGCTCTGCCGTGACCTCCTCAGCTGGTTTGTCTTCGCGCAAACCGCTGTAGGAAGCTTGCCTCACGAGGCCAGCCTGCGTCCATGTTCGGAAATCGACCTCGACCACAACCTTTGGCTCGACCCAGCGAATTCCGCGGCGGCGCTCTTCTTCCGGCATTTTGTCGAGGGGTGGATCCTTGCGACGCAGCGGCTCCAGGCGCTCGTAGAGGTCTCGAGCGGTTTCCTGCGTGAAACCAGTTCCGACGCGCCCGCGATAGCGCAGCTTACCGTTGTCGTAATCTCCAATTGCGATCGAGCCCACAGCTTTTCGCGCAGTCGTCGACGGAGCGTAGCCGATGACCACGAACTCCTGCCGCTCGATGCATTTCGACTTGATCCAATGGGGTCCACGGCCGGAGCGGTAAGGTGCATCGATCCGCTTGGAGATGATGCCCTCTAAGCCCATGCGGCAGGCATGCTTGAGCAGCGTGGCGCCATCGGTCTCAAAGTGCTCACTGAGGCGAATCGGGCTTCCTTCGGGCAAGCTTGCGAGCACCTCCGCCAGTTGTCGTTTGCGAGCGCCAAGGGGCTCGTCACGCAAATCTCTGCCATCACGATAAAGCAGGTCGAAGGCGTAGTACCGGAGCTGGTCAAGCTGCCCGGCCTTAAGAGCAGCTTGCAGGGCGGCGAAGCTCGGGGCGCCATGCACCTCCTCCACCACAAGCTCGCCGTCGATAATAGCAGAGCGCGCGGCAATGCGGCGGAAGGCATTCGGCAGTGTGCCGAACCGGCTGGTCCAGTCGAGGCCCTTACGGGTCAGCAGCTCGACGTGCTCTCCACTCTTGCGTGCCTGAAGGCGATAACCGTCGAACTTGATTTCGTGGACCCACCTTCCGCCGCGGGGCGGTTTGTCCGCAAGCTTAGCGAGGCATGGCTCGATGAAGGGCGGCAGATCGCGGCCATCATTTGCATTCTCGGCAGCGACCTCTTCGATCGTCCTGCCACTGAGAACTGAAGCCGGCTGCTCTTCCAGCACATCCGGATCATCAGGCCCCCGCGCCGCCTCGTCCGCCGATTTGATCAGGAGCCAGCCTTCCTGCCGCTGTCCAGCTTTCCGGCGCATGCGGACGAGGTGCCATCGGCCTTTGAGTTTTTTCCCGTTCAGCGTGAAATCGATATGGCCTTTTTCAAGTCCTTTATGGGGGTCCCCTTCCGGTTCCCAAGTTCCTCGATCCCAGACGATCACCGCTCCGGCACCATATTCCCCTTCAGGAATGTTGCCTTCGAACGAGCCGTACTCCAACGGATGATCCTCGACGTGAACTGCCAGACGCTTTTCACCCGGTACAAGACTGGGACCCTTCGTGACAGCCCAGCTCTTCAGCACGCCATCAAGCTCGAGCCTCAGGTCATAATGCAGTCGCCGCGCCGCGTGCTTTTGGACGACGAACTGCAACCCTCCCTTGGATTTCTTGCGCTTTCCGCCAACGGGCTCCGGTGTTTTCGTAAAATTCCGTTTTGCGGCGTAGTTTCGCAGGCGGGTGCTCACGAAGCCCTCCTTGCAGCCGCCTTGCCGGTGCCGCGCCGGCGCGCAGCTCCATTGGCCTCCGCGGCGGCACGTCGGCCGCGACGAGGCGGCGGCGCCGCGGGCTCACGCTCAAGGCTGCGACGCAAGGCGTCCATCAGGTTAGCGGTTGGCCGTGGCCGCGGGGCCTCCGGTATATGGACCGATTGTCCGGCGCGTTTCGCCTCGATAAGCTCCTTGAGAGCCTGCTCGTAGCGATCCTCGAACTTGCTCGGGTCGAAATGCGCTGACTTGCGCTCAATAATGTCTTTGGCGATCGCCAGCATTTCGTCCGGCAGCTCCATATCGGGAATGCTGTCGAAATAGGCGGCCTCGTTGCGCACCTCGTTGGCATTCCGGAGGGTTGTGGCAAGCAAACCCTTGCCGCGTGGCTCGATCAGCAGCATGCGCTCGCGACGCGACATGACGATGCGCGCGATCCCGGCCATCTGTTTCTCGCGCATCGCCTCACGGATTACGAGAAATGCGTCCTCGCCAACCTTGCCGTCAGGAGCCAGATAGTACGGCGCGTCCAGATAAATCCCGTCGATCTCCTTTCGGGGGACAAAATTGTCGATATCGATCGTGTGGGTGCTTTCGATCTTAACTGCGTCGATCTCTTCGTCCTCGACGAACACATAGTTGTTCTTACTAATCTCGTAACCACGAACCCGATCTTCCGGATCAACAGGATCGCCTGTTTCGCTATCCACGACGAGGTATCGAGTCCGATCTCCCGTTTTGCGATTCAGGATGTTGAAAGAGATGCGCTGACGGGTGCTCGTGGCAGGATAGAGGGCAACAGGGCACGACACGAGCGAAAGCTTGAGAAATCCTTTCCAAGTCGGTCTCGGCATTTGGCGATCTCCTGGCGTAAGTGGTCTGGTGCGCCGGAGTGACCGCCCATTTTCGGGCTACAGGACGCAACTCCCAACGTCGTTAGTCTTTCTTGTCCGGCGGTGACTTATGCGGCTCGCCGGTGGGATCCCGTTCGGGACCGCCCGGCTGGCGCGCTGGGTCAATCGGTGGCGGAACCGGCATTGGCTCAGGCACCTCGCCCGGCAAGTCGCCTGGCCTCGGCGGATTGGGCTTTGGATGTGGCAACGCCTGTCTCCTTAAGATCTATTCGGTCCAGTTCGTGCGCCGCCACCCAAGCGCTTTCAGCGTGATCGGCGTTCGCCCCCTTTGCGTCCCGCCTCCGCTGCAAGAACGCGGTTCTGTGAGAAGCTGCGTTTCTCGGCGGGTACGCTTTCGCCACCCTTGCGTCCTGCATGCGCAGCCAGCTGGGGATTTTGCGAAAAGCTGCGCTTTTCCGGGGGAACACTTTCGCCCCCCTTACGTCCGGCCTGCGAAGCCAGGCTGTGATTTTGTGAAAAGCTTCGTTTCTCCGCCGGAACGCTGGCGCCACCTTTGCGACCCGCTTGGGCAGCCAGCTCCGGATTCTGAGCGAAACTGCGCTTGGCAGCCGGAACGCTCTCGCCGCCCTTACGCGCGATGTCACGCTGTCGCGCTGGGTCCATCGACGCGAAGCCGCGCTCCGAGGCTTGCGATTGTTCCTTTGTTTCGGGCATGGAAGATGTCTCCAGGCGATTATTCGCTTAGGTGAAGAACCGCGGCGGTGATACGTGGTTCCGCTCCCATTCCAGCTTAAGCGTCGCCCGGGCAGCGGCCAGCCAGCCTACCGACGTTTGCTGGCACAACATCCTTCCGAGCTAGTGTTCAATTCGGCTGACCTTCTTGAACGAGAGCTACGGCTTAAGCACAAGGCTCCAGGGAACATCGGCGTGGGGCAGGCGTTGCCCCTAGAGGTTCTGGTAGGAAAAGAGATGCTGATGAAGGTCAGGGTCACAAAATCAGCCGACCGGCCCAAACGCTCCAGCAAAGAGCTGAAAGAGGAGCAGCGGCGAAAAAAGGAGAAACAAAAGGACGAGGAAACCACCACTCCAGAGCGCACGGGGCCTTACGACGATCCTCACCGTCGCCCTGCGTGAAGATATTCGGCGGAGCTAATAGAGGCAGTCTCCTACGCGCCACTATTTGCGCGACATCAGATAGCCGAGGAGCAAGCCGAGGCCGGCGGCAAAGGTGACCGAAGCCGTCGGGTGCCGGGCGACAACTGTTTCCAGCTCACGTGCCATCGGCTTCATAGTGTCTCGTACAGAGTTGCTCACGGTTTGAGCGAGCTTAGCAACGTCCGCCTTCAAGTGCTCGATTTCGGCCTGATAGTGGGCCGTGCGATCCTCGATGGACTCGCTCACCCGAACACTTTCGCCTGGTGTGCCCGAAACAGGGGACACCGGCTCACGCATATAAGGCTCTGCCATTGCTTCTCACCATCGCGTCTGTGGATATCAGACTATCCATGCTAACGACCGTTCGGCTGGTTAGGTTCCAAGACGGCCGAGGCGGATTAAACGAAGCTGCTAATTCGTATCGATAGCGACTAGCAGTGCAACGATCGAGGGGATCATGCTACCTGCGCTCGCGATCCTTTATTCGTCGCGTCGCTCTGACCGCTAGCTCACGGTTCTGCCACCGAGCATATGTGAGAGCCACTGCAAGCACCAACAGGAGGGTCCAAAACAGAAGCCCTGTCGCATTACCCGTTGCACCGCCGAAACCCAGCAGAGTCAACAAAATGACGGCTACAAGAAATGCCACCAGCCCGGAAAAAAGTGTCCTAGGTCCCACAGCATCACCCAATCAGTGTCTGCGGCGGTCATCGAATCTGGCTCGGGCAGCCTGCTTGAGGTCATTCAAAATAACGGCACACAGAGTCCACCGGGCTACAGAGAAACTCGCCCGGGTGTTTTTTCCGATTATCGTCTCGGCCTGCCTCTCAGCAGGACGCCAATCTCTCCTCTGTAACGAGTTTCTCAGGTCCGCCGCACTTGCTAATCTTCTGATAATCATCGTCATCTCCGTTAGAACCGGGGCCCATTCGATCCGTTCCTCGGCGTAGATGTGGATTGAAACTTTCCTGCACTTGCCCTGTTTGCGGGAAAGACAAGCACCTGACGACGCATTGACGCGTCGAACGTGGAATCTGGCTGATGCGGACCTGGCCCGCTCTGGCTGCCTTGGTTGGCTTTACGTTTTTCTCGGCGAGCGCCCAGGATCGTGAGGCTGAATTGGGCACGCTCACATGCACGGCCGTAGAAGGTGAAGCCAACCACTTTGCAACTGAGGCGGTGGTCCTGTCATGCCTGTTCCGGGCCACCAACGGGGGCTATTCCGAAACTTACACAGGCACGCTGCGGCGGTTCGGTGGGTCAGAGCCGATGGAGGGTTCGCTCGTGTTGATGTGGCGGGTTTCAGGGGAGGATATTCAGCTCGCACCCGGAATGCTCGAGCAGAGCTACCTCAGCGCCATTCCGGCAGACGAGCCCGAGAGCCGCGAACTCCGAGGCCAGAAGAACTCAGCCATCACTTTGCGTCCGTTGGCAAAAGCCGCTGAAACCGCCGAGCTATCCGTGGCGGTGCTCGACCTCGACCTCAAGCAGACTGGTGCTTGAGGCGAGATCGAAAACTGGAAGGGGGTAAATTAGCCCGACGGCTCACGTGCGCAGGCGCAGCCGGGTGTATTCCGTCTCGGTCATTCCGTAGGTCCAAGCCACCGCCTCGCGCGGTGAGCGAACATTGGGGGGCACCTGAAGGAAAAAATGCTTGTACGTTCCGTCGGGCTCGGGCGTGCCGTTCACGACTTCGACGGCGGCCCACGCATCATTGTTCCACCACTGCTTGCGCCACAGTATGCCCGTTTCATCGCGGGCAATCGGGATTGCCCCGCCGCTTGCCACGTATTGAGCCGGCGTCATGATCTCGATCATGCAGCGGCGCAGCAGGAAATCTGGGTGTCGGTCGATAAAGGATGGCGTAATCAGGTTCGGCTGCTCGATCATCCAGTCCGGCACCTGCACGCCCTTCCACATGTAGATCGAAAGCCCGTCCCGATACTTCAGAGCAGGGCCTTCCCGGCTGTGGAGCCGCGCTTTGTCGTCGACCTTTAGGATGCTCGGCCGCTCACCCAACCAGCAGACGTGCTCATGCGGCACGATCCAGCCGGAGTTCTTGGCAATTGTCAGAATCCCGTCCAACGCGTCTGCGTCGGCACAGCCGCACAGCGATGCGAGATAGTCGCATGCCGCCAGCCAAGCGAAATCAGGGTGCCCCCAGCCGCTGTCCCGGAAACGGGGAGTCCTACGGATCCGCCATCCTTCCTTCAGACGCGCCCAGAAACGGGGCCGGGCATCCTCCACCGCGGCATGGACAACCTCGTTGACGGCAAGGCTGGTCGCCGCCGGCAAGCGGGTCCCGTTGATGACGGTGTGTCGCACCCCGAGGCTGACGCGTGATTCCGCGTAGGTGATGACTCGCGCAAGGGGGTGGTCGTAGACCTCACGTTTCACGCTGGAGCCAATGACGGCGCGGTTCGTATTGCGCCATTCGTTGGCAAATTCCAGCGGCCCCTCACACCAGATGATCTTGGGAGCCGCCAAGCCGGCGCTGTGGTAAGCCCTACGCACCCCTTCCTCGGCAGCATCACGATCTACCGGGTGCGTTTGCACTCCAATTGCAGCCCAGCGGCTCCGATATTCCGCGACTTCTTGGATTTGGAGCGGCGAAAGCCGCTCCAGCCGCGTACGCTGATTAGTCGGCGACAACACGGGCGTCCTTCGGCTCCAGCTCACGTTGACGACGGACACGGTAAGTCCCCTTCGGCAACGTCAGGGGCGCATGCTCCTGGTGTTGAATGCGTGCGGCTGGGCCTTCGATCTTGACGTGGCCAACGTAGAGTCCACCGGGGATGTCTCTCGCCAGACTGTCGTCACGGAACATTGTGACCCGGCCGTAGATCGAGTGATGGTGTCCGGTCAGCTCGCCTTCAGCCAACACGATCGACCCATCCGAATTAGCCGCAGCCAAGCTGCCGGAAGGCTGCAGATCATCGACGCGTTCGATCAATAAATCGCCTTGTGCGTATAGATCTCTCATCGTAGGGCTCCCAGTTTCCTGTTGGCTGCAGGATCAACCGAAAAGGCTATCTTAGGTTCCCGGCCCGAGCAGAGATGATTAACCGTGCTCGGCCGACTTGCACTGAACGAAAAACAGGGGGCGCCGAGGGAGGGCGCCCCCTGCACCGACCACATCTCTCGCCACGGGGGGGGGGCGTAGGGAGTTCGTTGATGCGGTCGCAAACGCATAACGCCAAGTTTGCCAACCGGTTCCAGGCTTCTGCTGATTTTTTCTCTACACTTACGATTTTATCGTTTACGGCCCCAACTGAGCATGCTGGCGCCTGCTGCTTCGGGCCGGACGGTGATCTTTGGCCTGGGCGGAAGCTGGGCCTCACGTGAATTTGATTTAAATCACCAATGTCAATCCTCGTTCCCCGCAAGCAATTCTGCTGCAGCGAGCGCCACAAAACGGTTCTGCGCTGCGGATCAACGCGGCTGGCGGAGAAGTTCGGAATTCAGGCCACGCGTTGCAAGGACGATCTGTCAGCCACACAGATGCGCCGGAATTGCTCCGACCAAGCGAAAGCTTGAGAGCTATCGATCTAACTCAGTGCCTGCTTGGGCCTGAAATTTCATCTGTCCCCGGGCGATGAGCTTCAGCACCTTTTTCGCTGGCTTCACCAGCCACGCCGGACGCTCCAGAGACGTCTTCCCCGGATTGGCTGGATGGCGTGGCCTCCGGGCGCGCTTCGTGGATAGGCCGCTCTTGTTGCTTGCGCGCCATCGACGCTTCGAGCCGGCTTACGCCTGAAGTCGCGGCCTCGAGACCCAGCCTCGCCAAGCGCACAAGGGCGTACATGGATTGGGCAACGAGATCCCGAGCGGTCTCGCCCCGATGTGACCGGCCGCCGGTCTGATTGGAGTTGTCGCTCATGTCTAGCCTTCCTTGTGGCCGTCGATCGGGTTGGTGAACTAACGCCCTGTTCGATAACGGGTTCCAGAGCAGGAAGGCGCTTGCTAGTGGCTAGCTGGGTGTGGGTCAGTTGGACGATGAATCAAAAAAAAACCGGCAGGGCATCCAAGGCCCCGCCGGCGGTGACTTCACTAGCTCCGTAGATGCTGGAATGATTGCGGACTACGCTGACAGGCCGACATGAACTCCTGACGAGTCACCCGCTGCTCCATCTGCTGCTTCTGTCCCTGCGCACCCGGTGCACCACCAGCGCCGGTGCCGGGTTGCGTCCCAGCCTGCGCTGTCTGGATTGCCTGGTGCAACCGCTGAGCCTGCTGACCCGTAACGAACCCCTGATTCTGGGTGTCCGCCTGATCCCAGATCTGCTCGCACATTTGTTGCGCTTGCTGGGGCTGCTGTTGTTGGGTCTGGGCTTGCGCAGTCAGCGCAAGACCAAAAGACGCAGCGGTGATAGCCGCAATTTTGAGCATTCGCATCAGATGTGAACTCCTCGGTGGGTTTCGATGCCCAACTGCCCTCGGCACATTGAGATGGAGCTGCAACGCGGCATGAAGAATTTCTGTTCCCGGCGTTCTCGTTCTGTTTTCTCGGATTTCGGATGAACTGGACGTGATATGCGCTGTCGGGCATTCTGCCTTGGGGTTCAGCAAAATTTTCAAGGAAATCCAATGCTCTGAGACCGAGTCGTACAGCTGGCGGAAGCATCAGCAGCCAGCCTGTTGCTTCAGCACAATGAGGCGAAACCGGAATGTGATGGTCGGGGGGTTAGTCAGGCTTGAATGCTGCACTGAAGGTGGACCGTTCGTGCAGGTGGAAGGTGATTTGACCCGAAAGGCGCACGCATCACCTTCCGTTATCGGCTTCACTGTTGAACGCGGCGACAACGACAGAGCATCCAGTCAGTTCCTATTCGCCACATACCGTCTGATCCTCGATAGCCGCAGGTGTGCGCTGCTGAAAAAAGCTAAATGATCGGGTTGCCCACAGTCGGAGCAAACAATCAACTGACTAATGAACATTGACTGAAAGCACACAAATACAGGGGGAATAATGCCTTACTCTGACTACAGCCCGGACCTGATGGGATCAGCACGGCTGGAGCCGTCCGGCAGTTTCGAAGCGGGCTCGATGCAGTCGTTCACGCTCGTGTACACGGCCGGGGCGTTCGGCATCGACGACACCGGATCGATCAAGATCGGTTTCCGATTCGCCACCGATTTCGGTCCCGTGCAATTCGATGATCCCAAGGGCCCGGGTTACACCACAGTCGAAGCCTCGAACGGTGCCACGCTCGAAGCTAAATGGGAGTTCAAGCGCAACATCCGCCCCTGGAGCCGCTCGCTCTATATCGGTGTGGTCAAAGATTTTCTGCGGCCGGGCGACACCATCACGGTGCACTTTGGGGACCGGCGGTTCGGCTCGCCCGGAATTCGGCTGCAGACCTATTGCGAAAGCGAGTTCGAGTTTCGGGTTTTCGCCGATCCCATCGCGACCTACGACTATGTGCCGCTGCCCGACAGCCCGAAGATCGCCATTGTTCCCGGGCCGGCGGTCACTTGGCACGCGCTGCTGCCGACCATGGTTCGCGCTGGGGAGCGCTTCCGCCTCGCGGTGAAGGCCAATGATGCCTGGGGCAATGCCTCCAACCAGCTCAGCGGGCGGCTGACCCTCGTTCCGAGCCGCCCTGTTGTGGGTTTGCCTGAGACGATCACCTGCGAGCCGGGTGCCTTCGCTGCTGTCGTTGAGCAGCTTCGCATCGATGAGCCAGGTGATCTGGTCATCTCCGTGCGGGACGAGAGAGGGCGCGAGCTGTGCCGATCCAACCCCCTGCGGATTGTCGACAGCCAGGCTTCGTGGGTTCACTTCTGGGGCGACACGCACGGCCAATCCAACGAGACGCTCGGCACAAACTCGGCCCGCGAGTACTTTATCTTCGGGCGCGACAAGGCCTTCCTCGACGTGATGAGCCACCAGGGGAACGACTTCCAGATTACGCAGGGGTTCTGGCGCGACCTCAACGAGCTCACTGCAGAATTCGACGAGCCGGGCCGGTTCGTTTGCATTCCCGGCTACGAATGGTCGGCGAATACTGCCGTCGGTGGCGATCGTAATGTCCACTACCGCCGCGAGGGCGAGACCATCCACCGATCATCACATGCACAGCTCGCGGATGCGGCCGAAATGGCCGATGAAGCCAACGACGCCCACAACGCTCACCAGCTTTTCGAAAAGCTGGCAGGAAAGGACTGCGTCGTCCTGGCGCATGTCGGCGGCCGCTATGCCGATATCAAGCAAGCCCACGACGGGCGGCTTGAGGCTTCGGTGGAGGTGCATTCCGCCTGGGGCACCTTCGAGTGGATCCTGCGGGATGCATTCGAGAAGAATTACCGTGTTGGAGTGGTCTGCAATTCTGACGGCCACAAGGGCCGCCCAGGTGCAGATTTTCCCGGCGCCTCGTTTTTCGGGGCCACCGGGGGCCTGACCTGCTACCTCGCGTCGCGCCTCGACCGCGACGCGATCTTCGAGGCTCTGCGCCGCCGTCACCATTACGGAACGACGGGCAACCGGATGATGCTCAGCGTGGAGGCCCACCTGTCAAGCTCCGGCACTCTCTATTTGCGTGATCCGGCTGTGTTCGAGGCCCCGGAAACGCGCGAGGTGGACCGTGTCATTATGGGCGACATCGCTGCCGTGCGCGACGACGAGGTGGTGCTCGAAGTAGAGGCGGTGGGCTCCGCTCCGATCGAGCGTATAGATGTTTTCGATGGGTTCGACCTGATCGAGACGGTCCGTCCCTATGGTTTGGACGACCTTGGGCCACGCGTTCGTGTCATCTGGGAAGGCGCCGAATACCGGGGGCGGGCGCGCACGACTGTGTGGGATGGCGTCCTCACCATCACCGATAACCAAATTCTGCGGGCAGCGGTGATCAACAACTGGAACCTTGACCGCGGGATCCAGAGCCAGGACAAGCGCCAAATCACCTGGAAAGCCGTGACGACGGGCAATTTCGGCGGCTTGGATCTTTGGCTCGCCGATCCGGCGGCAGGGCGGATCAAGATCGACACACGCCACGTGCGCCGGGAGATACCAATTGGGGAGATCGGCCTCGAGGATATCGTTGCCGATGCTGGTGGCCTGGAACGTCGTATGCGCCTTTACCGGCTGCCCGCAACAATGAAGGAAACGCGTGTCACCCTGCGGAAGAGGGTCAAAGTGCGCCAGACAGGTGATACGCGACTTTACGTCCGGGTCACTCAGGAGGACGGACACCGGGCTTGGTCGAGCCCGATATATCTCTTCCGGCGGTAGGGCGCCCTGATAGCTTTTCGGTTGCGGCCGGCACGGGCTCTGTGCCGGCCGCCTTTAATCTCCTGCGACAAAAATTGCCGCCCGCCATCTTGCAAATTGCATTCCGTGGCGACGATCCTGTCATAGTGCTGTAATATGAAGTGGCTGTATGGGCTTCCATTACAGCTTTGATTAAGGTGAATTTTGCGGTGCTCTTTGCAAGAGCGCCGCTGATTCACAGTGACCCAAGCGGGGACGAAGCGTGCCGGAGAGCCAGGCGGCGTGCCAATGATGGCTGCCGCATATAGTGCCGGAGCCAATGTCCCAGGCACAAATCGACAATCCTGGTATCCGGATTGATCACCGCGTCAGATGAGTGATTTGCTGCGTATCGAAGACCTGGGGATCTCTTTTTCACTCCACGGCATCTGGCACGAGGTCGTCAAAGGCGTGAGCTTCCGGGTGCGCCGGGGCAGTGTCGTTGCGCTGGTGGGAGAATCCGGCTCTGGCAAATCGGTGATTGCGCAGGCGGTCATGGGCATCCTGCCGCCGCCGGGAGCCGTGACCAAGGGACGGATACTGTTCGACCCGGACGGCAAGGCAGCGCCGATTGACATCGCGACGCTCGATCCAGATGGAAAGAAGTTTCGGGCGTTGCGCGGCTCGGCCATGTCGATGATCTTTCAGGAGCCCATGACCTCGCTGTCGCCGCTCCACACAATCGGCGACCAGATTTCGGAAGCCCTTACTACGCACGAGCCAGTCGGCAAGAAAGAGGCCCGTGCGCGCAGCGAGGAAATGCTCGCCCTGGTCGGTTTTCCCGACCCAAGGCGCGCCTTCGACATGTATCCCTTCGAGCTTTCCGGCGGCCTGCGGCAGCGGGCAATGATCGCGATGGCGCTTATTTGCCGGCCCGCGCTCCTTATTGCTGACGAGCCGACGACAGCGCTCGACGTCACCATCCAGGCCCAGGTGTTACGGCTGCTTAAGGATCTGCAGCAGAAGTTCAATATGGGCATGCTGCTCATCACCCATGATCTTGGAGTGGTGGCCAATATGGCTGATGAGGTCGTCGTCATTTACCACGGCGAGATCATGGAGGCGGGCACCGCAGAGGCCATTTTCCGCACGCCGCGTCACCCTTATCTCAAGGCGCTTCTGAAAGCCGTTCCTCATTTCGATATGGAGCCGGGCGAACGGCTCGTCTCATTGCGGGATATGGGCAAGGGGGTCAAAATTCAGATCCCATCCGAAAAGCCGGTTCAGGCGCCTGCACCGGGTTCAGAAATCCTCATAAAGGCTCGTGATCTCAGCAAATCATTTTCGACGCGCAAACACGGCTGGTTCGGCCCATCCGAGCAGGAAAGGATTGCAGCAGTTGACGGCGTCAGCTTCGACGTGATGCGAGGTGAATGCCTCGGACTTGTGGGCGAGTCGGGCTGCGGAAAGTCGACGTTGAGCAAGATACTCATGCGCGCCATCACGCCGGACTCGGGCAGCATCATTTATTTCGGCGCGGATGGGAAGCAGATTGATCTCTTGAAGCTTGAGGGCGCAGCTCTGAAGGCGTTCCGGCCGCGAATCCAAATGGTCTTCCAGGACCCGGTGAGCTCGCTTTCGCCGCGCATGACGGTTCTCAACATCATTCGCGAGCCGCTGCAGATCCATGGCCGCGGCACGTCGCGGGAGCAGGTCGAGCGCGTAATGGAGTTGATGCAGGCCGTAGGTCTCGACCCGCGCTTTCTCAATCGCTATCCCCATAGCTTCTCGGGCGGGCAGAGACAACGTATCGGCATCGCGCGGGCATTGGCACTCGATCCGGACATGCTGATCCTTGACGAGCCCGTTTCGGCTCTCGACGTCTCGGTGCAGGCACAGATCCTCAATCTTCTGAAGGATCTGAAAAGCAGCTTGGGGCTGACGTACATTTTCATTTCCCATAACTTGGCTGTAGTCGACTATATGGCTGATCGGATTGCGGTGATGGCGCGCGGGCGCATAGTCGAGATTGCGCCACGTCAAATCCTTTTTCGCCGGCCGGTACATCCTTACACGCGGGCCCTGTTGAGCGCCGTGCCTTATCCCGATCTCGACAGGCCGCTTGATCTCAGGTTGATCTCGCTGGGCGGCGCGTCGAACGAGGAGAAGTGGCCGCCTCAGTTCCGGCGGAGTGGCGCCGGATCTATGAGCTATATCGATCTTGGTGGGGGCCATCGCGTGCTGGTGAATCCGAATGTCGATGCGCGCGAGCTCGAGGCTCCCGAGGTGAGATAGATGACGGTGCCCAGTCGTTCGGAGTTGCGGGGCATTAGGGGGACCGTAGCGGCATTTCTGCTGTTTGTGGCAGTTCCGGCTACCGCCTGGGGTGTTGTCCTGCCGGCCGGAAAGATGATCGAACCGCCGTATTTGAAAGAGGCGGTGGAGAAGGGCGAGCTTCCTCCCGTAGAGGAGAGAATTCCGCATAAGCCGCGTGTCATCGATCTGCGCAGCCTTGGGCGCGAGCCCGGGCACTACGGCGGCCGGATCCGGATGCTGATGGGAGATCCCAAGGACATCCGGATGATCGTCGTGTATAGCTATGCGCGGCTCGTCGGCTACGACGAGAAGCTAAATCTCGTTCCGGACATTCTGGAAGACTTGGAAATCCACGAGGGCCGCATTTTCACCCTGCGGCTCAGACCGGGGCACCGTTGGTCCGATGGGCATCCCTTCACAGCGGAAGATTTCCGGTATTTCTGGGAGGACATGGCCAATAACGAGAAGCTCTCCCTTACTGGGCCGCCAATGGAAATGCTCGTCGATGGCAAACCGCCGCGTTTCGAAGTCCTGGACCCATTGACGGTGCGCTATACATGGCACGCGCCAAACCCTGCATTTATCCCGGCGCTTGCGGGTGCCAGACCGCTCTACATCTATGCGCCGAGCCACTACCTCAAGCAGTTCCACGCCAAATACGCCGACTCGGAAAAACTTGAGCAGAAGGTAAAAGCTGCGCGGGTGCGGAGCTGGAGTGCGCTCCACGAGCGGATGGGGCGGATGTATCGGCCGGAGAATCCTGATTTGCCGTGCCTCGACGCGTGGTGCAACAGCTCAGCGCCGCCGACGACTCGTTTCGTTTTTAAGCGCAATCCCTATTTTCACAGAGTGGACGCAGACGGACGACAACTGCCGTATGCCGATGAGGTGATCGTCAGCATCGGCTCCGGATCACTTATTGCTGCACAGACAGGGAGCGGTGATGCAGATCTTCAGGCTCGCTACATCCGCTTCGACGACTATACGTTCTTGAAACGTGCCGAGGCGCGTGGCGGCCCCAAAGTCGCGTTGTGGGAACGCGGCGAGGGCTCGCGTATAGCGCTTGTGCCGAACCTCAACACGGAGGATCCCGTCTGGCGCAAGCTGTTGCGAGACGTGCGGGTGCGTCGGGCGCTTTCGTTAGCGATCGATCGGCGCGAGATCAACCAGGCCATTTACTATGGGCTCGCTCGAGAGAGCGCTAACACGGTTCTCCCGCAGAGTCCGCTTTATAAGCCCGAATACCAGGAGGCCTGGGCGCGATTCGATTTGAAGCGTGCGAACGAGCTTCTCGACGAGGCGGGCCTCGCGAAGCGGGATCGGGATGGCATACGGCTTTTGCCCGATGGACGCCGCGCGGAAATCGTAATCGAGACGGCTGGCGAGAGCACCGAGCAATCGGACGTTCTCGCGCTCATTCGCGACACCTGGCTGAAGGTGGGGATCAAAATTTATGTGCGACCGACGCAGAGGGATCTGTTTCGCAAGCGCATCTATTCCGGCAGTACTGTGATGTCCGTCTGGAGCGGCTTGGATAACGCTGTTGCGACGCCGGACATGAGCCCCCACGAGCTCGCTCCGACGTCACAGGCACAGCTCCAATGGCCGAAATGGGGGCAGCATTACGAGGAAAAAGGGATGGTCGGCGAGCCTCCTGATCTACCCGAGGTGCGCCGGCTCCTTGAGCTGTACGAAGCGTGGCGCGTATCGAAGTCCAGCGAAGAGCGGACTGAGATCTGGCACGAAATGCTGCGGATCAATGCCGATCAGGTCTTCACGATCGGCACCGTGAATGGAGCGCGTCAGCCGATCGTTTTTGCGAAGAACCTCGTTAACGTGCCCGAGGAGGGCATCTGGGCGTTCGACCCCGGTGGATATTTCGGGCGCTATTTGCCGGACACCTTCTGGTTCCGAGAGAGCAAGCCATCGTGGCAGCAGTGACGCCATGCTTTCCTACATCATCCGCCGCATTTTGATGATGATCCCGACGCTGCTCCTCACCAGCGTTCTGGTGTTCACCATAATGGAGCTACCGCCCGGCGACTATTTCGAAAGCTATATGGCCGAGCTTCAAGCGCAGGGGGAAGGGGTCGACAAAAGCAAGATTGAGTTCCTGAAGCGGGAGTACGGGTTCGACAAGCATCCGGTCGAACGATACTTCATCTGGCTTACCGGCATGTTGCAGGGGGATTTCGGCTATTCGTTCGAGTACCAGATGCCGGTTTCAGATCTCATCGGCAGCCGCATCTTTCTGACCATTCTGGTTTCCTTTGCAACCATTTTGCTCACCTGGCTAATTGCCTTTCCAATCGGAATTTACTCTGCAACTCATCAGTACAGTTGGGGCGACTATGGCCTCACCTTTCTGGGAATGCTGGGCATTGCAATTCCGAATTTCCTGCTGGCGCTCGTCCTCATGTACCTGGCGAACGTCTGGTTCGGCACATCCATCGGGCATTTGATGGCGCCCGAGTTCATCGATCAGCCGATGAGCTGGGCAAAGTTCAAGTCAATTCTCGCTCACATGTGGATTCCCGTCCTGGTCATCGGGACGGCCGGAACGGCCAGCATGATCCGCAAGATCAGGGCCAATCTCCTCGATGAGCTGCGGAAGCAGTATACCATCACAGCAAAAGCGAAGGGTCTTCACCCCTTTAAGGCTTTGGTCAAATACCCGTTGCGGTCCTCCCTCAATTTCTTCGTGGGTGGGATTGGGGGCATTCTGCCAGAAGTCGTGTCCGGTGCAGAGATCGTCGCCATCGTTCTGTCGCTCGAGACGACGGGACCGCTCCTCATCAGGGCCCTTCAGAGCCAGGATATGTATCTTGCTGGGTCCTTTCTGATGATGCTGGCTCTGCTGACCGTCATTGGCGTCCTGATCTCGGACATCGCCCTGGCTTTTCTCGATCCACGCATTCGGCTGCAGGGTAAGAGCACGCGATGACGACGTCGCCTCTACCGCCGCCAGGTGCCCCGCTAGAGCATTACGTCTCAACGAAGCCGTTCGATCCGCGGTCCATCGAACGGCTGTCAGTGGCGCAGGAGCGGGTCTACCTCGCTTCGCAATGGCGGCTCATGTGGTGGAAGTTCAAGCGCCACCGCGTTGCCGTCGCGTCCGGCATCTTCCTTGTCGTGCTTTACGTCACCATTCTCTTCAGCGAGTTTCTCGCACCGTATCATTACCAAACCCGGCACATCGATCATATCTATGCGCCGCCGCAGGCTATTCACCTGTTTCATGAAGGCCAGTTCATTGGACCGTTCGTCTATGGAACGACGTACTCCTTGAATATGACCACCCTGAAAAGGGAGTACACGTCAGATCGTACGGCAGTGCAGCCAATCCGCTTTTTCTGCCGAGGAGATCCTTACAAATTTTGGGGTCTTTTCGAGTCTGATCTCCATCTGTTCTGCCCCGCTCGGGATGGCACTTTGTTCCTTCTCGGAACCGATCGGCTTGGCCGGGATGTGCTGTCTCGGATCATCTATGGAGCGCGGGTATCCTTAACCATCGGATTGCTCGGCGTGGCGATCAGCTTTCTGCTCGGCCTCGTTTTCGGCGGTCTGGCCGGTTACTATGGTGGGGTCGTCGATCTCGTCATTCAGCGCATCATCGAAGTTCTGCAGTCTCTGCCGACAATTCCGCTTTGGCTGGCTCTGGCGGCCATTATGCCGGTGACGTGGAGCCCCATGGTCGTTTACTTTGCGATTACAGTTATTCTCGGGCTCATAGATTGGACGGGGCTTGCCCGCGCGGTTCGGTCGAAGCTGTTGTCGCTGCGGGAGGAGGACTATGTGCTCGCAGCGCAGCTGATGGGAGCCAGTTCTGTGCGGATCATCGGAAGGCATCTTGTCCCTGGCTTTATGAGCCATCTCATTGCAAGCGCAACTCTAGCCATTCCGGGCATGATTCTGGGCGAGACGGCGCTGAGCTTTCTCGGCCTGGGCCTGCGGCCGCCGATCACGAGCTGGGGCGTGCTACTGACCGAAGCTCAAAATATTAACGTCGTTGCGCTTTACCCGTGGCTGTTGACGCCAGCAATTCCGGTCATTCTCGTCGTGCTCGCTTTCAACTTTCTTGGTGACGGACTTCGCGACGCTGCCGACCCTTACAAGTGACAACACGCCCTGGTTACTCTTTGTCGAAATTTTTCAATTGACGATCGTGCGAGTTTCGCAGCGAATGGTGGCGGGCGCATGCGGTGGGAACGGTGGTGTGCCCGGTCGAGTTACCAGGAATAGTGGTCGGTCCGAAAGGAGCCAACGGCCAATCTCATGCTACGACGTGACCACGCGCGCGTGCTCATGTATAGCCATGACACGTTCGGACTCGGCCATCTGCGCCGCTGCCGGGAGATTGCGCACGCCCTTGTGGAGCGATTTAAAGGGCTTCAGGTTTTGATCGTCTCCGGCTCCTCCATCGCAGGGGCCTACGATTTTCGTGCGCGGGTGGATTTCATTAAGATCCCCAGCGTCATCAAGCTGTATAGCGGTGAGTATACGTCGCTCGCTCAACATATCGATCTGAGTGAAACTCTCGCGATGCGGCGCGCCATAATCCAGCAGACTGCAGAGCTTTACCGCCCAAATCTGTTTATCGTCGACAAAGAGCCGTTGGGTCTGAAGGGCGAGCTGGAGCAAACCCTCGTGTTGCTCAAGTCCCGTGGGACCGCGCTCGTGCTTGGGTTACGCGAGGTTTTGGACTCGCCTGAGCAGGTGCGAGCCGATTGGCAGCGCAGCGATACCATGCGGAAGATCGAGGCGCTTTACGATGCAGTCTGGATTTATGGCTGCCCGGGCTTTTGGGATCCCATGACTGGTCTCGACGTCCCGAGCTCGGTGTTGGGTCGTATCACGTTCACCGGACATCTCCGGCGGAATTTCCCGCGATTTCCCAGTGCAGGATCACTCGATTTACCGGAGGAGTTTATCCTCGTAACTGCTGGAGGCGGAGGCGATGGCGGGCCGCTCATGCAGCAGGTGCTTGCGGCGCGCGAATGTGATCGCTCGCTCGATTTTCCGCTGGTCATGATTTTGGGGCCATTTATGGCGGCCGATCAGCGTGAGGAAATCCGGGAGCGAGCGCGCCGGCTTCCCAACATCACGGTGCGCGATTTCGAGAGCCAGATCGAAGCCATAATGATGCGCGCGAGTGCCATTGTGAGCATGGGTGGCTACAACACGTTCTGCGAAATCCTTTCATTCGACAAGCGGGCGCTGCTGGTGCCTCGTTGCCGGCCCCGTCGCGAACAGCTCATTCGCGCAACTCGGGCAGCAGAGCTCGGACTTGTCGATGTCCTTGATCCATCAGCTGCGGCCGATCCTAAGGTTATGGCGGAGGCTTTGCGGCGATTGCCAGAGCGTCCGCTTCCGTCATCGCTGCAGGGGCGCATCAATCTTGATGGTCTGGAGACAGTCTGCGCTGCAGTGGGCGATTACATCAATAATGTGACCTGCCCCCTTCCAGCTTATGCGGCGATGTAACAGAAGATGCCCCTGCACCACGGAAAAATCGTCGTGGTCGTCAAGGGCTACCCCAGACTGTCGGAAACATTCATTGCGCAAGAGTTACTGGGGCTGGAGCGCGCCGGCTTTGAGCTGCACATCGTTTCGATGCGCCAACCGACGGATCGGGAGGTGCATCCAATGCACCGAGAAATCGCTGCGCCCGTTCTCTATCTGCCCGATTACCTTTATTATGCGCCATTGCGGGTTATTCGCAGTCTGGTTCGAACGAGGAGATTGCCGGGATTTCGTCGGGCCTTTTCTGCCTGGCTAGCTGATCTTCGGCGCGATTTCAGCCCCAACCGTTTCCGGCGTTTTGGCCAGGCCGCGGTTCTCGCGATGGAAATGCCGGCAGGCGCAAGGTGGCTCTATGCTCATTTCATTCATACCCCCGCGGCTGTGACCCGATATGCGAGTCTCATGACGGGGCTGCCGTGGAGCTGCTCGGCACATGCGAAAGACATTTGGACATCCCCGGATTGGGAGCTGCGCGATAATCTCGCTTCAGCAAGATGGGTAGTGACATGCACTAAAGCCGGGCACGAGCGGCTTGCGAAGCTTGCGCCCCGAAGAGACCATGTAAAGCTTGTTTATCACGGCCTAGACTTTCAGCGTTTTGATGCCCCAGAACTCCCACTTTCGCGCCGGGATGGAACGAATGCATCGGATCCGGTGCGATTGTTGGCGATCGGCCGTCTGGTCGAAAAGAAGGGTTTCGACGTCCTGCTGAATGCGCTGGCGCAACTTCCACCAGATGTGCACTGGCACCTTACGCACATTGGAGGAGGCAATCTTTCTAAACAGCTCCAGAAGCAGGCACGGAAGCTTGGAATCGCGTCACGGATAACGTGGTGCGGCCCGCAAACGCAATCTGTCGTCCTCGAAGCTTACCGCCGCGCTGACATATTCGTGTTGCCTTGCCGTCCGGCCGCCAATGGCGACCGCGATGGACTGCCAAATGTCCTGATGGAAGCCCAGAGCCAGCGGCTAGCCTGCATTTCCACTCCCGTGGGTGGGGTGCCGGAGCTCATCCGAGACGGAGAGACGGGACTGCTTGTGCCGGCGAATGACAGCGTCCGGCTTGCTGAAGCGTTGCTGAAGCTCATTCGCGATCCCAATCTTCGAAATGAATTGGGTTCAGCAGCCGAACAACACGTTAGGGCTCATTTCGATATGCACCGGGGACTTCAGACGCTCGTCAGACTTTTTGAGGAGGCGCTGGAGGGGGCGAGCGAACGACGCATTATGGAAGCGGCGCAGTGACTGGATGGCGCGTCTTCTTTTACGTGCAGCACCTGCTTGGCGTTGGGCATCTGTTCCGCGCCGCCCGGATCGCGCAAGGGTTGCATAAATTGGGCTTTTCCGTTGAGCTTGTGCTGGGCGGTCCGCCTGTTTCTCAATTGGATTTCTCTGGTTTGAATGTGATCCAGCTTCCCCCACTAAAGGCTGGTCCGAATGGATTTACGGACCTGATTACCAGTAGCGGCGAACCGGCCTCCCCCGCGATCAAGGCTCGCCGCACAGAGGCGCTGCTTGCCGCTTTCGAACGAAGCTGTCCTGACGTGCTCTTGATCGAATCATTTCCGTTCGGCCGGCGGCAAATGCGCTTCGAATTGCTGCCATTGCTCGAAGCGGCTCAACGCAAAAAGCCGCGCCCCTGCATCGCTTGTTCCATCCGTGATATTCTACAAGAGAACAGAGATATGGCGTGTGCTCAGGAGGTCGTGGAAATCCTACGCGACTACTTCGACCTTGTCCTCGTGCATGGCGATCCGCGACTCGTAAAGCTCGACGCGACCTTCCCCCTCGCCGATCATATTGAGTCGATGATCGCTTACAGCGGGATCGTCGCTCCCGGTTCTCCATTCTACTATCAGGCCGGATCGAAGGCTGACGTTATCGTTTCGGCAGGCGGCGGCGCTGTGGGATACAAGCTGCTGGAAACGACACTTTTGGCCAAAGCCAAGACCTCGCTGGCATTTGCGCGCTGGCTCGCGCTCACCGGTGGCAACGCCAAGCCAGATGAATTCGAGCGCCTCCAGCAGCTCGGCGCTATGAACGGCGTTGTTGTTGAGCGCTCTGTTCCCGATCTGGTGGCAACATTGGCAGGCGCACAACTTTCGATTTCGCAGGCCGGCTACAATACGGTGGCCGATATTCTCGTGTCTGGTTGCAGGGCAGTTTTCGTCCCATTCTCGCAAGGCGGCGAAACGGAGCAGAGCCGCCGTGCTGCTCTGCTTGTTGAGCACGGATTCGGAGTCGTCGTTCCCGAGCAGGAGCTTACAGCCGCTACCCTTTCCAAAGCGATCGAGCGTGCGCTCTTGCTTCCAGAGCCAGTGCAAAAATTCGATCTCAATGGCGCCGCGAATACCGCTCAGCTTGTACGCGACTGGCTCACCAACAATCGCAAGCACTTTTGTTGAAAACGAACGTTAAAACGTCGCCGATAAATCTTTGGCCTCAGAAACCGCTGGAAGACTCGTCAGCTTGCGCTTCCTCAAGAAGTTCTGACGCTTCCCGCTCAATTATCGAGGCTTGGGCGGTATTGAGCCCAAACCGATCCGCAACATCTGACGCATAGTTGAGCAGGTCAGCTCGTAAACGGATAAGGGCAAGGTCCTTGGCTTTGGCTTCCAACATCACGTCGAACTCGAGCCCGTTGGCAAGCCGCATGAACGTGATGAACTCGAACGGATGGCAAAAGTCGGCATGGGCAGTCCATGTGGGCGCGAGTTTCACCGTTGTGACCTTGCGTGTCTTCGGATCGCGACGCTTCAGTTCTCTAAGCTCCGTGCGCGGAGAGGAAAAATGGACCTTCGGTCGAACGCCGTTCGGCCATGTGCCGAGCATGCGCACCAGCGTTTGCCGCAGATCCAGGCGATCCGGATTGAGACACCAGAAATGCTGATGATCAAAAACGAGACGCACTCCGGTGTGCTCATGAATCCAGAGCGTATCGGACGCACTGAAGCGCAAATCGTCGTGCTCTAGGACGAGCCGGCGACGCACAGGTTCCGGTAGTGTGGGCCACGTCTTGACCCAGCGTGCATTGCCCGAAGCTCTGTCTCCGTACGCCCCACCGACGTGAATGACGACGACGGCCTCCGGTCCAAGCTCCATGAGATCGAGCATTTCGGCCTGGGATGTCAGGTCCCACACACTCTTTGCCGTCAAGTCAGGATCAGGGCTGTTGAGGATGACGAATTGCGACGGGTGAAACGACAGACGAATGCCCAGCTGCTTGGCTTTTGCGCCTATTGCCTGCAACTCAGCGGCGCTCTCCTTCACCATGTTGTGGAATTGAGGTAAATCGGGGTGGGTCGCATAGGGCGCCAAATCCGACGACATCCGGTACATGCGGATCTTGTGGTCGGCGAGGTAGTCGAAAATGGCGTCGAGATAAATCAGCGATGTTTTGAGATGCGGCCGGTTCGCCCAGCGCCGGGTGTCGTTCGACTTGAGGTCCGGCCGAGCCATGACTTTGACGGGAAACCCGAGTCGTAAAGGTGCCGCGGACATCTTGGCACCTCCCGTTCTCTGTCTGCTCGTGAGCCGTAGGCGCGCCAGCCTGATATCAGGAAACGGCTCCGGCCTGACTGTGTTCCCAGCGGCTCCCGTGAGTCGAACCGATCACTGAAACAGCGCCGGGCCGCGTCACCGAAGAGCGATCCGCTCAATGCGCGCCTCATCGAGCCCGACGCTGCGGGCCGCAGCGACGAGACGCGCCCAGGTGTCTTCCGGTAAAGGAATGCCGTCGGCGAGTCGCTGGCGGCGGTTGCGAAGCTCCGGTTCACCTGGCACGAGCACCTCGCCGCCGGGTTCGCTCGGGCGCGAGCTCTTGAAAAAGGCGACGTAGCGCTTCACGTCGGCTGGGAAGAACTCTTCCGGATCGAGCTGCTTGGGATCGATGTAGATGGACAGCATGCCGTTGGCCCAGCGGCGGCCTTCCTGCGCTGCGCCGGTGCCCGTCAACGAGCCACCGAGCAGCTCCACCATGAAGGCGAGGCCGGAGCCCTTGTGCTCACCAAAGGCGCGGATCGCGCCTTCACCCTTTTTATAGTCGCGAGGACCATTTGGCTCGAGCGGGCCATAAAGCAGCTCGGGATCACCACTCATCGTGCCGTCCGGCGCAATGAGCGCGTTGGGTGGCAATTCCTTGCCTCCCTGACTTGCCACCAGGACCTTGCCTTCGGCGACGAGGGATGTCGCGAAATCGAGGATGAGCGGCTCCTCGCCTGGCCGAGGCACGCCGATGGCGTAAGGGGCCGTCGACATTCGCCGGTCAACACCACCAAAAGGTGCGACGAGGAGGCTGCCGGCGGCATTGACGAAATGAATCGAAACGAGCCCGGCCTCGGCTGCCATCTCGGCCCATTCGCCCACGCGTCCCACATGGCCCGAATTGCGCATTGCGACAGCGGAGAGACCCATGGTCCGGCATTTAGCGATGCCGATCTCAACCGCTTGGGGCGCCGTTGTTTGACCCAGTCCGTACTTCGCATCGACAACAGCCAGGACTGGTGTCTCACGTATAATCTCGACCTTCTGATCCCGAACGAACGAGCCTTCAGCGATCCATTCCAGATAGCGGGGGACGCGCACCACGCCGTGACTATCATGGCCCGCAAGGTTAGCGCTGACGAGAGATTTCCCGAGCCGTTCTCCCTCCTCTCGCGAGCAGCCCGCGGCCACGAAAATGTCGCGCACCAGCTCTCTAAGGTCGTCCGCAGCCACCTTGATCATGCGCTGTCCCATCCGATTGCACCAGCGACACCGGCATCTGTTCGAAGCTAGAGCAGATCGATCCGGCTTGTCACGATGGATCGGCGGATGCCGGCTCTGCCAATCCGGCAGGCCTTTGATTGCGATCACTTGCGCGCCTGTTTGAAGCGGCTAGCCTGCTTTTGAAACTGGCAAAGGGACAAGCGTCATGGATTTTTCGCTCCCCGCAGATCTCGAAGCCCTCGGCGAGAAAGTTCTCGCGTTCGTGAAGAACGAGATCATCCCGTACGAAAAAGACCCGAGATGGACCGCGCACGGCCCGACGGAGGAGTTGCGCCGAGAACTGACGGAGCGGGCCCGCAAGGCCGGACTGTTGTCGGTGCATGTTCCCAAGAGGTACGGCGGCCTTGGCCTCAATCAAGTTGGCAAGGCTGTGGTGTTTGAAGCGGCCGGCTATTCGATGCTGGGCCCGGTTGCGCTGCACTGTCAGGCGCCAGACGAAGGCAACATTCACCTTCTCGAAAAGGTGGCCAATCCCGAGCAGAAGGAACGCTACCTCCGCCCGCTGGCCTCAGGTGAGGTCCGCTCATGCTTCGCCATGACGGAGCCGCACCCGGGGGCTGGTTCGGATCCGAGCATGCTTTCGACACGCGCCGAGAAGGATGGCAACGGGTTCGTCCTCCGCGGCAGGAAATGGCTGATCACCGGCGCCGATGGGGCGGCCTTCGCAATTATCATGGCGCGGACGGGCGACGATCCCAACGACGCCACGATGTTCCTCGCCGATCTGCCGAACCCGGCTTTCCGGATCTCGCGCGTGCTCGACACGATGGACTCCTCGTTCATGGGCGGTCACGCGGTCGTTGAGATCGAGGACCTGCGTCTGCCGGGTGATGCGGTGCTCGGCGAAATCGGTCAGGGCTTCCGATATGCGCAGGTGCGGCTCGCGCCGGCACGGCTCACACACTGCATGCGCTGGCTGGGCGCAGCGCAGCGTGCGCACGACATCGCCTCCGAGTATGCCCGGACCCGGAGCGTATTCGGCCAGAAACTCGGCAGCCACGAAGGCGTCAGCTTCATGCTCGCCGACAACGTGATGGATATGCATGTGAGCAGGCTCGCGATCCGCCATTGCGCGTGGCTGCTGGATCAGGGGCACCGGGCCTCGTCGGAAAGCTCGATGGCCAAGGTGATCTGTTCGGAGGCCATTATGCGGGTGGTGGATCGCTCGATGCAGATCCTCGGCGGAATGGGGCTGACGCGCGATACCGTCGTAGAGCGGATCTTCCGCGATGTACGGGCTTTCCGGATTTACGATGGTCCGTCAGAGGTTCACCGGTGGGCGCTGGGCCGCCGGATCGTTGAGCGCAAGTGGTCCAATAAATCAGACTGACCTCAGCCCGGTGGAGCTTTCCTCGGCGAGGCGTTTGCGGATGCTGTCGAGAAGGATATCTGCGGCGCGGGTCGAGCAGGCCAGCGGGATGTCATAAAGGATGGAGAGGCGAAGCAGCGCCTTGACATCGACGTCATGTGGCATGGGCGTCAACGGGTCGATGAAGAAGAACACCACGTCGATCTGACCGGCGACGATGCGCGCCCCGACTTGCTGGTCTCCGCCGCGAGGGCCGCTTGCCAACTTCTCCAGGCGCAGCTCGGGATAATGTTCCAGAAGGACGGTGCCGGTCGTGCCGGTCGCCACAAGATCGAGCTTTCGGAACACGTCGAGATTGCGCCCGACCCACTCCACCATTACGGGTTTTCGCGCATCATGGGCGACGAGGGCGATCTTCTTCATGGCGAGATGAACCAGTGAAGCCTCGTTGCAAGTGGTGGTCGGTAGAGGCCACCTTGTCAACGTAGGCGAGAGGCACCTGTGCGGCTACCCGACCTCGCAGGGCGACGCGAATTTGTGGGCAAAAAGAAACGGGAACGACGCTGGCGCCGTTCCCGATACCGCTTCTCCCCAGACTTGGACCGTCAGATCAGTTGGTCGCTCTCTCATGACGACCCTGTGATCGACTGCGGCAGGATGTCGTAGCCAGTCGCGGGAGTCAATACATCGTACGTTCAGGATCAAAAGAAGTCGCGTTGGGCGCGGGGAGGGTTGCGAAGCTGGCCGATGAGCGGTATCGGCTCACGGGGGAGATTCTCTGCTCGCATCCATCAAGCAACAGGACGCGGTTGCGATCGCGCCGCTCGAAGGGACCCGAAGCCGTGCCGAAGCTCGCGTCGTGCCCTCAGTTGCCAGGACCTGGGCAAATCTTTCTGGACCATGTCGGTTGGATGGTGCCGGAGATGGAGCAAGCCTCCATCGTCTTCGAGCGGCTCGGATTTCCACTGACGCCTTATGCCATCCACGGCGATCGCGATCGGGAAACAGGCGTGCTGAAGCCGGCCGGGACGGCGAACCGAATAGCAATTCTGGAGCGCGGCTATCTGGAAATCCTCACTCCTGTCGAGGGGGTCGATACGCCCGTAACCCGCCATATGCACTCCGCGCTGGCCCACCACACGGGAGTTCATCTCATAGCGTTCTCAGTGAGCGACGCAGAGGAGGCCGCAGAGCAGATTCAAGCTCGCGGATTCGAGCTACAACCGACGGTGGACCTCAAGCGACCCGTCGAGGCTGAGGACGGGTCACAGGCCGAAGCCGCATTCACGGTTATTCGTCCCACCTTCGGCGACTTTCCCGAGGCGCGTGCTCAGGTGTTGCGCCATCATACGCCCGAGCACATCTGGCAAAGGCGCTACCTCCCGCAGGACAACGGCCTGACCGGTCTGCTCGAAGTTGCCCTGGTCATCGCTGATCCTTCCGAAGCCGCCGAGCGCTACAGCCGCTTCTTAGGGCGGATGGCCGAACGAGAGGGAGCCTCCCTTCTCATCAGTCTTGACCGTGGTGGACTGCGTTTTCTCGATGGCCGCGGGGCCGCGGAGCATTTCGGCAGAGTTTCGAGACCGCCCCTGCCTGCTGTGGGCGCAATCACGCTCACCTCTAGCGACCTCGACAAGACGCGGTACTTTTTCTTGAGCAATGGGCTGCGGCCCGGGGCGATCAATCCCGGACATCTGCTGATCGACGAGTCCGAAGCGCTCGGCGTGCATCTGATCATCGTGCCGGAGTAGGCTGTCCGAGCTGCGGCGCTAGATCTCTAAGGCGGCGACAGCTTTCGCGCCGTTTGATCACACACCGAGGTGGCGGTGCATCAACGCCGGATCGGCCTTCAGCGACGCCGGCGATCCTTCGAAGACGACCTCGCCCTTCACAAGGATGACGATGCGGTCCGCAAGGCTGGTAATCGCATCGACTGTCTTGTCGACGATGAGCGTCGCGACGCCGGCGTTGCGGATTTTCGCGATGGTGCTCCAGATCTCCTCCCGGATGATCGGCGCTAAGCCCTCTGTTGCCTCGTCGAGGATCAAGAGACGCGGATTCGCGAGCAATGCCCGTGCGATAGCGAGCATCTGCTGCTCGCCTCCGGAGAGCTGGTCACCGCGGTGGCTGAGCCGTTGCGACAGTCGTGGAAATAGGTCGAGCACCTGCTCACGCGTCCACTTCGAGCTGCCATCGATGCCGGCGCGTTCCGCAATGGCGAGATTCTCGGCAACGCTGAGGGATGCAAAGATCCCGCGCTCCTCAGGGACGTACGCGAGCCCTGCCTGCGCGCGGCGGAAGGTCGGCATCCCGGTCGCGTCCTTGCCGTCGATCAGCACTTGCCCGACACGAGGCGCGACAAGGCCCATCAGTGTTCGAATGAGTGTCGTTTTCCCCATCCCGTTGCGGCCCATCAGGCCCACGGCCTCTCCGGCGTTGATCGCAAGCGACACACCACGCAGGATATGGCTCGAGCCGTAGTAGGTGTGGAGATTGCAGCCGGCCAACAGAGGAATGGCACCTGAAGGGATCGGCATCACGCGTGCCCTCCCAGATAGGCGCGCTGGACTTGGGGATCGGCGCGCACATCTTTCGGCAGGCCCTCGGCGAGCACCGCGCCGTCGACCATGACCGTCATCCAGTCGGCGACGGCGAATACGAAATCCATGTCGTGCTCGACGAGGAGCACCGCATGCTCGCGTGCCAGGTCCTTGAGCAGAATGGTAAACCGCTCGCTCTCCTCGGGCCCCATTCCGGCCAGGGGCTCATCGAGCAGAAGCACACGCGGCCGCGCTGCGAGCGTCATGGCGATTTCGAGCTGACGCTGTTCTCCGTGAGACAGTTGCCCGGCAGGACGATCGTGGGAGTCTGCGAGACCAACGCGCTCGAGAGCCTCGCGAGCAGTCTTTATGATCGCGGTTTCGCTGGCGGCGGAGCGCAGCATTCTGATGGCCGGTAGGCCCGCGGCAGCTTGGGCAGCAAGGCGCACGTTCTCAAGCACGGTTAGGGAGCGGAGCAAATTCGTACGCTGGAACGAGCGGCCGATGCCGAGGCGCGTCATGCGCCATGCAGGCTGGCCGCTCACGTCGACTCCATCGAGATGGATGGTCCCGGAGCTGGGCGGCAGATGTCCCGACAGCAGGTTGACCAGTGTCGACTTTCCCGCGCCGTTAGGGCCGATGACGGCGTGCAGCTCGCCCCGGTGCAGGCGCAAGGTCACGTCCCGCACGGCAGCGAGACCGCCGAAGTTGCGGCCGAGACCCTTGGTGGCCAGCAGCGGCTCCGACGTGGTGCGCGGCTCAGCCATGAGGCGCGCTCTCCGCAGCTGGTTCGGCAGGTGCTTTTTTCGGGGATGCCGGTTGCAGGGTTGGCCATTTTCGCGGCAGTCGCAGACCGCTCAGTCCCTTCGGCAGTGCGAGAACGACGAACAAGATCACCAAACCCTCGACGAGCAGCTTACGCTCCGTGACGATCTGAGCTAGTTCCTCCAGCCCCGTATAGGCGAGCGCGCCCAGAATGGGGCCATGCAAGGTGTTTAGGCCGCCGAGCAAAATCATCAGTAGCGCCTCTGCCGAGCGGTGCCAGCCGACGAGCTCGGGGTTCACGAAGCCGCGGTGCATGGCCCACATATGACCGGCCACGCCCGCCAGCATTCCTGCGATCACGAAGGCCGCAAGCTTGTAGCGGTAGGTGTCGTAACCCATTGCCTGCACGCGATGCTCGTTGACACGAATACCTTCGAGGACGCGGCCGAAAAGCGAGCGGAGCAGGAACACCAGGCCAAGGTACATCAGCACCATCTGCGCGAGGGCGACGTAGTAGATCGCAATCGGTCGTTGGCGGCGCGTCAGCGGAAGCTCGAAGCCGAACAGCGACAGCACTGGCCGAGTGAGGAACGCGCCGTCGGCGCCGCCGCCGATCTTCGTATCGTGGAACAGAAAGAACACCATCTGCCCGAACGCCAGCGTCACCATGAGGAAGAAGAAACCTCGTGTCCTCAGTGACAGCGCTCCAACGACGAATGCTGCGAGACCTGCAGCCAACACAGCGGCCGGCAACGTCACAAAGATCGGGAAGCCCTGATTTTCGGGGGTGATGAGGTAAACAGTGTAGGCGGCGAGCCCGTAAAAAGCGCCGTGCCCCAGGCTAACGAGGCCAGTGCAGCCGACAAGCAGCTGCAGGCTGAGCGCCAGCATGGCGGCGATGAGTGCGTAAGTGCCGAGCTCGACGTAATAGGAGGGCACCGCAAGGGGTAGAGCCGCGAGCGCGAGCGCCCCCGCGACAAGGCCCATCCAACCGTATTTCGACTGAGGCAGCATCGGCCTTCCTGACATCTACAGTTTACGGCGACCTTGGGCCGAAAAGCCCGGAAGGTCGCCACAGCAGCACGGCCGCCATCAGCACATAGACAGAAAGACCCGCGACCACCGGCAGGTAGGCCTTGCCAAGCGTGTCGACGAGCCCGATCAGCAGCGCCGACCAGAATGCTCCGGAAACCGAGCCCAACCCTCCAATCACGACAACAACGAACGAGATGATGAGGAAGCCGTCACCCATGTTGGGATAGACGGAGTAGAGGGGTGCCGCGAGCACGCCTGCCGTCAATGCCAACGCGGTCCCGACAGCGAACACAGCGAGATGAATGCGCCGCGCGTCGATGCCGAGCACATCGACCATTTCAGGCTTTTCCGCCGCCGCCCGAATCAAGGCACCCATTCGCGTCCGTTCGATCCAGAAAAACATTAGGAGTGCGAGCAGAAGGCAGATGCCAATCACGGCGAACCGGTAGGCCGAGTAGCTGAAGCCCTCGGTGATGGGGACGGAAAAATCGAGCGCAGCAGGGATTGGCACGGAATGGAAGTCGTTGCCGACGAGCAGCGATCGGCCTTCCTCGAATAGCAATATGAGAGCGAAGGTCAGCAGCACCTGATCGAGATGCTCGCGATGATAGAAGTACCGAAAGAGGAAGCGTTCGAGCAGCAACCCGAGCACGATCCCGCCAACGATCCCGGCCGGCAATGCGATCCACAGCGAGCCCGTAGCGCTCGTCACCACGAACGCCGTATAGGCTCCCACCATGAACAATGAGCCGTGGGCCAGATTGATGATGCCCATGACGCCGAAGATCAGCGTCAGGCCGCTGGCGATCAGGAACAGCAGCAGCCCGTACTGCACACCGTTGAGGAGCTGGGCGAGAAAGCCGGCGATATCCATCACTGAAAAGACTGCGAATAGGAAATAGGGGAGGCGGATAGCGAAGGCAGGGAGCGAGGTTTGCTCCGGTGCCGGACCAAATCGATCTTCTAGATGTGCTATCCGCCAGTTACCATTCGCCCCCCGCTTCAAGCCATCTTGCAGCCGGTGCCAGGGTCGGCCAGCTGCTCGGCCGCAATGCCGATCACCTTGTTCTGGCCGTTTGTCACCTTCCGCAGATACATGTTGTGAATGACCTCGTGTGAGGGCGACATCGACATCGGACCACGCGGGCTGTCGATTTTTGCGCTCTCCAGAGCCTTGTGCAGATTCTCCTCGTCCTCGATATCGCCGTTCACCGCCTCAAGGCCGATCGCGAGCAGCTGCGCCGAGTCATAGCCCTGCACGGCGTAGACATCCGCCTCACGGCCTGCCTTCTCCAGGAAGGCCTTGCGGAATGCGATGTTCTTCGGATTGTCGAGCCCGTCGCCGTAGTGCAGCGCAGTCTCGATGCCCTCGGCGGCCTCGCCCTGTGCCTGCAACGTGCCCTCAGTCAGGAAGCCATTGCCGCACAGCGGTACCTTGAGGCCCGCGGCTGCGTACTCCTTCACGAACTGCACGGCCCCACCGCCAGCGAAGAAGGCGCCCACGATGTCTACTTCTAGCCCAGGGATCTGCGCCAGCAGCGGCTGGAAATTCGTCTGCGGGAACGGCAGTTTGAGAAACTCGACGAACGTACCCCCCTGTTCCTCAAGACCCTGTTTGAAGCCCTCGCAGGACTCGGCACCGGCGGCATAATCCCAGCTGACCCAGATGCCTCTCTTGTAGCCCTTCTTGCCGGCGGCGAGGCCGATACCGTAGGCGGGCTGCCAGTTGGAGAACGAGGCGCGGTAGACATTGCGCGCGCATAGCTCGCGGGTGATGGCCACATTGCCGGCGTTGGGAATGATCGTCAGCGTGCCGCTCTCGCGAACCACACGATGGATGCCCATCTGCACGCCTGAATGCACCGTGCCGATCAGCACATCCACCTGGTCGCGCTTCACGAGGCGATCTGCGTTCTGAGGGGCGAGCTCCGGCTTCGACTCGTCATCGAGCTTGATGAGCTCCACCTCCCGGCCGCCGAGCTTTCCGCCCTTTTCGGCGATCACCATCTCGACGCCGTAGGTGATGTTTTCGCCGAGCTTCGCGTACGTGCCGGAATAGGGCAGCATGAGGCCGATCTTCAGCGGCCGCTTCTGCGCGATTGCCCAACCCGTCGGCACCGCAGATAGCGCCGTAACCGCTGCCGCACCCTTCAACACGCCCCGGCGCGAAACGCCTTTCGCCTTCCTGATGGCCATGGCTTCCTCCCTTTGCTCCCCCCGGACCCTACCATCGCCCCGGGAAAAACGAACACCAAATTCAAAACGGAACTTAGCCCACGCGCGCAACTCGCGGCGGGCCGCTCTCGGCCCCCTCGCTCGCATACGGCGCGGCTGAGCGCAAGATGGTTGCGGAGGGGAAGCCGGCGCTCACTTGCTGGGAGGGGTTGCTCTAGTGCCGATCTGGCCCAAAATACGAAAGTGAGTTGAGCTGCCGACGGCGCCCTTGGGGTTTAGGCTTTTGCGAGCGCCAGCGCATTGTCATGCGGAGAGATTATGACCGAAACTGAGCGTATCGTGCTGGACCCAGCCATCCTCTCGGGCAAGCCGGTGATTCGAGGAACCCGGCTCTCCGTCGAGTTTGTCATCGGCCTTTTGGCCGACGGCTGGAGCGAAGAGGATATTGTCCGCAACTACCCAGGCATCACGCACGAAGATATCAGGGCCTGTCTCGCCTACGCGCGTGATGTTCTAAGATCAGAAAGGGTTTATCCAAGCGCCGCATGAGATGCGCTTTCTCGCTGACGAGAATTTTCCCGGGGCGGCTGTGGAGGCGTTGTGTGCGGCTGGACACGATGTCATCTGGATTCGCACCGCGGCGCCGGGTGCAAAAGACGAGGCTGTCCTCTCTTGGGCGGTGCGTGAAGCGCGAGTTTTGCTAACCTTCGACAAGGACTTCGGGGAATTGGCCTGGCGGTGGGGGCTGCCAGCTTCGTGTGGAGTTATTCTGTTCCGAGTTAATATTGGCGACCCGAAGACTATTGGGGCCGTGCTCGCGGGCCGGCTTGCCGAACGCGGAGATTGGGCTGGCCATTTTTCGGTAATCGAAGACGGGCGTGTTCGTATGAGGGCCCTCCGACAGGACGAGACCGAGGACTGAGCCCCGACTCAACTCTCCTGTAGTCGCTGACGCAACTCCGTCTTTAGCACTTTCCCATAGTTGTTCTTCGGAAGCGCATCGACGAAGCGGTACTTCTTCGGCCGCTTGAAGCGCGCGATGTTGTCGAGGCACAGGGCCTCAAGCGCTTCGGGCGTGGCGTTGCCGCCCTCCCGCGCGACGATGAAGGCGACAACCTCCTCGCCCCACTCAGGATGCGGGCGGCCGACCACGGCGCATTCGACCACGTCGGAATGGGTGAGCAGCACCTCCTCGATCTCGCGCGGGTAGATGTTGGTGCCGCCGGAGATGATGAGGTCCTTGGAACGGTCCTTGAGTGTGAGGAATCCTGCTGCATCGGCGCTGCCGAGATCGCCCGTCCAGAGCCAGCCGTCGCGGAGCGCATTCGCCGTGGCCTCGGGGTTGTTCCAGTACTCCCGCATGACACAGTCGCTTCGGGTGATGACCTCGCCGACTTCGCCAGGCGGCAGGTCGCGACCGTCCGGGTCGACGACGCGAAAGGCAACGCCCGTGCGCGCCACCCCGGTGCTGGACAGGCGCGCCTCGTAGTCCGGATGCTGGACATCCGCGTGCATGGCCTTGCTCAGGCCAGTGATGGTCATTGGGCTTTCGCCCTGGCCGTAGAGCTGGAAGAGCTTCGGACCGAAAAGCTCGATGGCACGCTTCAGGTCGGCGAGATACATCGGCGCGCCGCCGTAGATGATGGTCTTGAGACCGCGCGTGTCAGCGCTGCCGGCCTTCGGATGATTGATGAGCCGCACGATCATGGTCGGCGCGGCCCACAGACTCACGTTTTGGTATTGGCTGAACGTCGCCAGCACCCGCTCGGGATCAAACGAGCCTACGAGAATGACATTATGGGAGCCGCGCGCCACGTGGGCCAGCCCATACAACCCAGCACCATGGGATAGCGGCGCCGCGTGCACCATAGTGTCCTCCGGCCCGATGAAATCGATATCGGCCAGGTAGGTGTGTATCATGAAGAGCAGATTGCGGTGGGTCAGCACCGCGCCCTTGGGGCGGCCGGTGGTGCCGCTTGTGTAGAAGAGCCATGCCTCGTCCTCCGGTCCACCGGTCGGGCGTGTAACCGGCTCTCCTTCGAGTAGCGCCGCATAGTCACGTGAGCCGGTGGCGATGATGGGCGGCCAGGTCTCGCTCGTTTGCGCCGTCATGCGATCAGCGAGCTCGGGCGTCGCGATGACGAGGCGAGCCTCACTGTTGGCCAGGATCCAGGCGAGCTCCTTCGGGTGCAGCTTGGCGTTGATCGGTACGGCAACAAGGCCCGCCCGCCAGATCCCGTAGATCACCGGGAAGAACTCGCCGCAATTTTCCATGACGAGGCCGACGCGTTCGCCCGGCTTCAGTCCATGCCGGTGCAGAAGCGCACCCGCGATTGCTGCGGCTTGGTTCTCGAATTGAGCGTAGGTGAGTGTTCCGCGCTCGGACGTGACGGCGGGGCAGTCGGGCACGTACCGTGCCATGGTCTGCAGCGAAAATGACAGGTTCATCGCGAGTTCAATCAGCTTTTCGCATGACTGCGTATCGGCACGAGGCTAGTCAGGTGTATTCGGGCGCGCAATTCGGGACTTCGCAATACGTTCGTCAGACCGAAAAGGAGCCGGCGTGCTTGATAGGCGATCGACGGGGATCGTTGCGGGGGGATGAAGGGAGTTATGCAGTGGTTCTTGGTCGCTGTCGGCGCCTTCTATGCCTTCGCTGGAGTTGTGGTGCTGCGGCGGATGGCGATGAATCGCGTTCTGGACCTGGCGCTCGAAGCCATCACGCTCCAGAAGACCGACTATAAAGAGAGGCTGCAGTCGAGCCTGCTCGCGTTCGGCGGATGCTTGACCTTAGCAAGCGGGCTCGCGCTGATGACGCTTAGTCCTTGGGCAACAGTGTTTTTTGCCGCGAACGCAATCTTCCAGGGCGGTTATCTGCTCTGGGCGTGGAAGGCCCTGCCACCAGAATCGGAGGCCGAGCGGAAAGGCCGCCAACAGACCATCAACGCTTTCATTATCTATCTGGCGGCGTTCGCTTTCGTCGCCCACGCCCATTCCCAGGGCGTGTTCTCGCACTGGCCCATAAATGCTGGCAATTTCACATGGCTGGTGGAGCTTATGGTGATCGTCGCGGTTTCAGCCGGCCTCTGGGCATACTGGTTTTTTCACATCCCCCGTAAGAGTCCATCCTCGACTTGGACTCCCACGGAGGATGCAGAAACCGACATTTGGGACCACCTCCCCGATCCTCCGTGGCCCGAGCGCTTGCGCCTCGCGCCCGAGTATGGCTGCTGGCCCACGTGGGACGACGAGACAGGGCTCAACGTTAACCCGGCAGATCTTGGGCTGTCGGATAATCTACTGACGCGCCTGAAGCAGTGGGACGACGCCTTGCAGGCAACGTACAATGTGGATGATCCGGAGGCCTCAAGATTTGCCGACGATGATGCCGAGCAGCGCTGGCGCGACGAGGGCTTGGCAATCGCCACCGAACTCGAGCGGGAGTGGCCGGGGCCAGTCGTCGTGAGGCTCTGAGCCCATCCTGTGCATCACCCCTTGATGACGATCAGCGGCGCCACCCGCGCCACCTTGCGGGACAATCCCGCTTCTTCGGCGGCATCGACGACGGCGCTGACATCCTTGTAAGCACCGGGCGCTTCTTCGGCCACACCGCGCAGCGAAGGGCTGCGGACCTCGATGCCCCTGGCCTTCAACTCGTCCACGACCTGCCGACCGCTCCAGGTGCGCACCGCCTGGTGCCGGCTCATCTGGCGGCCTGCGCCGTGGCAGGATGAGGAGAAGGCAAGCTCCTCGCTCTCGCGCGTGCCGACAAGAATGTACGACCCCGTGCCCATGCTGCCGCCAATCAGCACCGGCTGCCCCCACGGGCGCAACGCTTCGGGCAGGCTCGGATGACCGGGGCCGAACGCGCGCGTCGCACCTTTGCGGTGCACGTAAAGATGGCGCGCGACAGATCCCACCGCATGCGGCTCCACCTTGCAGGTGTTGTGGGAGACGTCGAACATCAGGGGCAGGTCGATGCCGAACATGCGTTTGAATACTTGGCGCGCCAGATGGCCGATGATCTGCCGGTTGGCGAGAGCACAGTTGATCGCTGAACGCATGGCGCCGAGGTAGCGCTGGCCCACTTCCGACTTGATTGGCGCGCAGGCGAGCTCCCGGTCGGGCAGAGCGATGCCGTAAGTCTCGGCGGCGATCGCCATCTCTCGCAAGAACTCCGTCCCGATTTGATGGCCGAGCCCGCGAGACCCGCAGTGGATGGTGACGACGCATTCGCCCATTTTCAGCCCGAAGGCTGCAGCGGTATCGGCATCGAAAATTTCGACGACCTCTTGCACCTCGAGGTAGTGGTTGCCCGACCCCAGCGTGCCCATCTCGCGGCGCTGGCGCTTCCGGGCCTGAGCGGAAACGGCTGACGGCTTAGCATCGTCTTGCCTGCCGTTTTCCTCAATTCGCTCTAGATCCTCCGGCCGGCCGTAGCCGCGCTCGACCGCCCAACGGGCGCCGCCGGCCAGCATAGCGGTCATCTCGTCGTCGTCGAGCGTAATCTTGCCCGTCGAGCCAACGCCGACGGGAACAGTCGCATAAAGCGCATCGGCCAGCTCGCCCTGAACCTTCATGATGTCGGCGCGCGTGAGCCCTGCGAGGTGAGTGCGCACGCCACAGGAGATGTCGAAGCCGACGCCGCCGGCGGACACCACGCCACCCTCGTCAGGATCGAACGCTGCCACGCCGCCGATCGGGAATCCGTAGCCCCAATGCGCGTCCGGCATGGCGTAGGACGCGCGAACAATGCCGGGCAGCGTCGCGACGTTGGTGACTTGCGTGTAGACCTTATCGTCCATGTCGCGGATCAGGTCCTCCGTCGCGTAGATGATCGCCGGCACGCGCATCTTGCCTGTAGGAGGAACCTGCCAGGCCGTATCCGACAGACGCTCGAACCGAGAGAGTTCCATGAGTGGGCTCCTTTCGCTGGAGCTAGACGTCCACGACGCATTGAGCCCGCCACTCGCCGGGGCGGATTTCGCCTGTCGCCAGCTCAGTCATGGTCGCGCCCTTGATCTCGACGGCGGGCTGGTGGCGTTCACGGTCGACACTCTCGCCATGGGCGCGGCCGACAAGCTTGTTCCCTGAGATAGAAACGTCGTACGCGCCAAAAATCATGTCGCGAGTTCCCATTTCATAGATGATGGCGTTGAGCCAATCGTAGAGGAGGAGATCCGAGTTCGGCGCTTCAACCTCGATTTCGACGGTCTCGTTGCGCTTGATCGCATCGGGGTCGACGAGCACGGCCGAAAGTGCCAGCCCTGCCTGCTCGAAGGCGGAGGCAAGCGAGGGCCCGAATCCGCGTACCCCAATATCCGCACCGTGCTGGAAGTGCTCCCACCGTGCTGAGTTCGTGGTGGGATTTTCGCCAGTGTTCGTCATGGGCAACCCCGGTTACCATTCGGAACGGAGTCCATCCTTCCTCAGTTATCAACGCGAAACCGCCGCAAGGGGCTAGGCAGCTCGTCAATTCTGTGCCGTAAAGCCGCAGCCTCAGTTTCCGGACATCCAGAACGAACTCATGCAGCAGTACACATCGCAACCGCACTTCGACGCGCCCGGCCGCGGGCGCATCTACGACAGCATCATCGAGACGATCGGCAATACGCCACTTGTGCGTGCGCCGCGGCTCAGCAAGGAGGAGGGCGTCGTCGCCGACCTGGTGCTGAAGCTCGAGTTCTTCAATCCGCTCGGCAGCGTGAAGGACCGCATCGGCGTCTCCATGATCCTGGATCTGGAGAAGCAGGGGAAAATCGGTCCGAACAGCACGCTCATCGAGCCGACGTCAGGGAATACGGGTATTGCGCTGGCCTTCGTG
>Ga0310827_100069_pt1 | contig 141284 bp, 130 predicted proteins | sample WT_ome_2_FD_201309 | JGI IMG/M metagenome (GOLD analysis project Ga0310827, IMG submission 201309) | Sorghum-adapted microbial communities enriched on wild type (WT) sorghum from Joint BioEnergy Institute, Emeryville, California, United... ... | reverse complement strand
AGGACGACCTTCGGGGGGAAGTTCACCAGCAGGTGGACGCGGTTGGTCTCGCCGTTGAACTCGACCAGCTCGCACTCGAAATCCTCACACACCGAGCGGAAGATCTCTTCCAACCGGTTCAGGTGGGTATCGTTGAAGACCGGGTGCCGGTCATAAACCAATGCCAGGCTGATTATTGTGCAGCTGCGGTACAACTTCCGCCTCTACCCGACGCCGGGTCAGCGGCAAGCGTTGGCGAAGGCGTTCTCGGGTGCGCGCGGGTGGTGTACAACGATGGGTTGCGCATCCGCCGGCAAGCCCACGCCGCCGGTCTGCCCTGGATCCCGGACGCCGAGCTGCAACGCCGGGTGATCACCGAGGCGAAGAAGACGCCGGAGCGGGCGTGGTTGGCCGAGGTGTCCGCGGTGGTGCTGCAATAGGCCGTGGCCGACCTGAACACCGCCTACCGGAACTTCTTCGCCTCGGCCACCGGCACGCGCAAGGGGCCGAAGGTGGCCCCGCCCCGGTTCCGGTCCCGCAAGGATCGCCGGCAGGCGATCCGGTTCACCCGCAACGCCCGCTTCGCGATCACCGATGGCGGGAAGCTTCGTCTGCCGAAGATCGGGGACGTGCGGGTGAGCTGGTCCCGTGATCTTCCGTCAGAACCATCCTCGGTCACCGTGGTCAAGGACGCGTCCGGGCGGTATTTCGCCTCGTTCGTGGTGGAGACAGTGGACGAGCCGCTTCCCGTAGTCGATGCCGAGGTCGGGATCGACCTGGGGTTGACGCACTTCGCTGTGCTGTCAGACGGGCAGAGGATCACCAACCCCCGGTTTCTTCGCCGCGCCGAGCGGCGGTTGAAGAGAGCGCAGCGGGCGTTGTCCCGCAAACAAAAGGGCTCGAAGAACCGGGAAAAGCGCGGCTGAAGCTCGCGAGAGCGCACGCGCGGGTAGCCGACGCGCGCCGGGACTTCCACCACCAGCTCTCCACGAAACTCATCCGCGAAAACCAAGCGGTGTACGTGGAGGACCTGGCGGTCAAGGTCCTGGCGCGTACCCGGCTGGCCAAGAGCGTCCACGACGCAGGCTGGGCTCAGTTCGTGACGATGTTGGAGTACAAGGCCGCCAAGCACGGACGAACCTTCGCCAGGGTCAGCCGGTTCGAGCCCACCTCCCAGGTGTGCTCGGCCTGCGGCGTGCTCGACGGTCCCAAGCCGCTGCACGTTCGCTCTTGGACGTGTCGGCATTGCGGCACCGTCCACGACCGGGACCTCAACGCCGCGAAGAACATCCTCGCCGCCGGACGGGCGGAGAGGCTAAACGCCTGTGGAGCCGGCGTAAGACCGGGGCTTGCCCCGGCGGCTGGCGGTGAAGCAGGGACCCACCGAGGTGTCGCGTAAGGCGGCACGGCAGGAATCCCCGGCCTTCAGGACGGGGAGGACGTCAATGGCGTAACGGCAAGTTGCATCGAGCCGGCGGCCCCACCGTCGTCCGCCCATCCGACAGCCCGTTCGAGGACGAGTGGTGGATCGACGGAGTGCCCGCGAACCAGCCGCGAAACGGCAACCCCGCTCAACCGCGCCGTGAGCTCGGCACCCAACATACGGCGACGAACAGCGGGCTTGAGCGGCCGGCTGGGCACCAAGCGCACCGACAAGCCGCGGCGTGCTGACATCATCCAGCATGCACGCCACCTCGACCACAGACTACGCGGCAGCGGTCGTCGCGCAGTGCTGGTCGACCATCAGGCCGGGGAGGTGTACGGCCTCATCGGAGGCCCTGAAGGCATCGACATCGAGCCGGGGCGCAAGTTCCGCCTCTACGACGCGGAGCTGCTGACCGAACAGCGCCTTCAGGCGTGGGGAGGAAGTCAACAGCAGGGCCAGCCGCGATCCTGACGGCGCCACACGGCACTGGCGAAACGGCGAGCCCCACCGTACCGACGGCCCAGCGGTAGGATGAGTGGTGGATCGACGACGTTTCCGCCGACCCGCCCGTGGACGGTTGGTCGCCCAAGAAACGCTGCGAGGGCTAAGCTCGGCGCGCCGCGGCCAACAGCGGCTTGCCGTGGCGGCTGGGGACCGGTCGCAGCGCTCACGCCCGCAAGAAGGGGGCTGGCGGTCTTGCGCAAACACGGCGCGCCCACAGCGGGCAAAGCACTCTTGCCGTATGGGTCGAGGAGCCTCCACCAGCTCAAGGGCCGCCACGCTCACACACGGCAAGGCCAGACGCCAGGCGAGGGCCCGCCGCCGAGCCAGTCACGGCACAGCACATGCGCAAGAGCGCAGGTACCGCCAGTACGCCGCCGAGCACATCGACCGCCGGCTGATCACCACCACTGAAGACGTCCGGCGGCTCGCCGCCAGCATCCGCCAGCGCAACATCCGGGCGGTCAACCTCGATTTCGAGACCGAACGCGGCCTGTCTGACCAGTGGGGCGTGCAGCACGGCGCGATCCGCCTCATCCAGATCGGGATCACCGGCGAGCGAACCCGCAAGCGCCGCCAATGGCTGATCGACTGCCACCACGCCGATCCGTCAGCGATCGTCGACATCCTGACCGACCCGGACATCGAGAAGCGGATCTTCTACAGCCCGTTCGAGCAGGAGTGGGCCAAGGCCACCTTCGGGCGCACGATCCAGCACGTCTGGGACCCGTGTCTTGCCTGGCAGTCGATCCAGAAGGAGCTCGGCAAGCTGCTTGACAGCGACGGACCCGAAGCGGTCGACCGGATCCTCCCAGGCTGGCGCGGCAAGGAGCCAGGGACTCTCGCTGCGCTCACCAAGCGGTTTTTGGGGTTTGCGCTCCCCAAGGACATGCAGTCATCCGACTGGGGTGCGCCCGAGCTCAGCAGCGAGCAGCTCGACTACGCGGCCATGGACGTCATCGTCCTGGACGAGCTCACTCATCACACCAAGCGGCTCTGTGACGCGCTCAGGCTGCATGGGCGGATGGGGTACAGGATGCGCAAGGTCCGCGAGGAAGCCCGGGACCGGATCCAGCAGCTCAACGCGGGAGCGGACGGCAGCCGGGAGCTCGCCTGGGCGCTTGTGTACGCGGACACGACCGAGCGGCTCGACCGCGCCTGGGCGCAGGTTGAGGTGAGCGGCGTGATGCCCGCCAACCATAGCAAGCTGCGGGGCTTCTACGAGCAACGCCGCGCCGAGCTGGGACGCGCAGACACGCTGGAGACATGGCATGCGTGCCGTGCCGCGTATGCCGATGAGCTGCGCCGCCTCGGCCGCACCGATGATGAGATCACCGCGCTGCTGGAACGGTATGACCGCCTCCGCCCGGCCCCGGCCACCTGATCATCGGCGCTGAGATCTCGCAGACCTGTTAGCGTCTCGCCCTGCGGCAGGACACCGCCGTGAAGGGAGCGTTGCATGTATCTCGACCAGCTACGAGAGGACATCAAGAAGCGGCTGCAAGAGCTGGAGCCTTACGTGCGGGAGTACGACTCCCTCCAAGCCGCGCTGGAGAACCTCAACCAGATCACGCCCCAGAGCGTGCTGCGCGAGCACCGGGAGGGGGAGGTCCGGCGCCGTGACGTCGGCCTCAGCGACCGCATGCTGCAGCTGCTCAACCAGGAGCCCGGACTGCGCGCCAGGGAGATTGCCGACCGCCTCGGCGCCAACCCCACCTCCGTGCACAGCACCCTGACCCGGCTGCGTCAGCTCAACCGGGTCCGCAACGACGAATACGGCCGCAACTACCCCGTCCCGGGCGCTGAGCCCCAGGGCGGTGAAGCTCAGCCTGAAGCAACTTCAAAGCAAAAAGACGCGGCATCTGAGCCCGAGCCGGCCGAGACCACGGCCTAGCCGCCACCTCACCGGACGTTAGACCCAAGCCTCCAGCGACTCCTCTTACGACCCCGCGGTATTGACGTCCTCCCCGGCCTGAAGGCCGGGGATTCCTGCCGCGCCGCGTCAGGCGGCGCCTCGGTGGGTTCCTGCTTCACCGCCAGCAGCCAGGGCAAGCCCCGGTCTTACGCCGGCTCCACAGGCGTTTAGCCTCTCCGCCCGCCCGGCGGCGAGGATGTTCTTCGCGGCGTTGAGGTCCCGGTCGTGGACCGTGCCGCAATGCCGACACGTCCAGGTGCGGACGTGCAGCGGCTTGGGGCCGTCGAGCACGCCACAGGCAGAGCAGATCTGCGAGGTGGGCGCAAACCGGCCGACCCGGGCAAAGACCCGCCCGTACCGGGCGGCCTTGTACTGGAGCATCGCCACGAACTGAGCCCAGCCTGCGTCGTGCACGCTCTTGGCCAGCCGGGTGCGCGCCAGGCCCTTGACCGCCAGGTCCTCCACGTACACCGCTTGGTTTTCGCGGATGATTTTCGTGGAGAGCTTGTGCGCCCAGTCCCGCCGCGCGTCGGCTACCTTGGCATGCGCCTTAGCGACCTTCAGCCTGGCTTTGGCGTAGTTGTTGCTGCCCTGCTTCTTGCGGGCGAGGGCCTTCTGCGCTCTCTTCAACCGCCGCTCGGCGCGGCGAAGAAACCGGGGGCTGGCGATCCTCTGCCCGTCCGACAGCACAGCGAAGTGCGTCAACCCCAGGTCGATCCCGACCTCGGCATCAGTCTCCGGCAGCGGCTCGGGGTCGACCTCGACGACGAACGAGGCGAAGTACCGCCCGGCCGCGTCCTTGACCACGGTGACCGAGGAAGGTTCGGCCGGCAGGTTCCGCGACCAGCGAACCCGTACGTCCCCGATCTTCGGCAGGCGAAGCTTCCCGCCCGGCGTGACCCGGAACCGGGCGTTGCGGGTGAACCGGATCGCCTGCCGGCGATCCTTGCGGGACCGGAACCGGGGCGGAGCCACCTTCGGCCCTTTCCGCTTGCCCGTTACCGAGGCGAAGAAGTTCCGGTGGGCGGTGTTCAGGTCGGCCACGGCCTGTTGCAGCACCACCGCGGACACCTCGGCAAGCCACGCCCGCTCGGGGGTCTTCTTCGCCTCGGTGATCACCCGGCGTTGCAGCTCGGCGTCCGGGATCCAGGGCAGCCCGGCCTCGTGGGCTTGCTGGCGGATGCGCAACCCGTCGTTGAACACCACCCGCGCGCACCCGAACGCCTTCGCCAACGCCTGCCGCTGACCCGGCGTCGGGTAGAGGCGGAAGTTGTACCGCAGCTGCACAATAATCAGCCTAGCATTGGTTTATGACCAACGACGACGGAATTCGCACAGGTAGACATGCGTTTTCGTGCTTCACGCTCACTTGGTTTTCGTCACCAAGTACCGGCACCCGGTCTTCAACGATGCCCACCTGAGCCGGCTGGAAGAGATCTTCCGCTCGGTGTGTGAGGACTTCGAGTGCGAGCTGGTCGAGTTCAACGGCGAGACCAACCACGTCCACCTGCTGGTGAACTTCCCCCCGAAGGTCGCCCTGTCCAAGCTGGTCAACTCGCTCAAGGGCGTGTCCTCCCGGCGGATGCGCCGAGAGTTCCCCGAGCTGGAGCGCCACTACTGGCGGGCGAAGCACCTGTGGTCAGGCTCCTACTTCGCCGGGTCGGTCGGCGGTGCACCACTGTCGGTGCTGCGGCAGTACATCGAGCAGCAGGACCGGCCTCTCTGATCGGGGCTACGCCCCGAGCGTCCCTTCACCACCGAGCTGAAGCCCGGCGCACTGGGACGCATCTTGGTAGCCGCGGGGTTCGTTTCTTGAGGCAGCGGAAGTTGCGGTGCGCTAGCCCTGCGGCGCCCTACCTTCGGGGACAGATGGGTCGTGGAGCCAACTGTCACGCTACCCAAGCCGCGTCAGCGCATGCGCGCCATCACGTGTTCCTGCGCCGGCGTCCTCTGCTGCACGCCAACCGCGACAACCCCCAGGTCGCGGCCCAGCGGCAGGTCATGCTGGATGTCGACTCCACGGTCTTCCCGCTGATTGACGCGATCGCCGAGCACATCGGCGACCCCACCCTCACCACCGACCGCTGCACCTCCTGGGACTCGCTGCCGCAGCTGCTCGGCGGGGTCGACCGGATGATGGAGGTCTTCGAGGAGGTGATGACGTACGAGACGATGATGCGCCACGGCGTTTACCCGGGGGTGCGGGAAACCGTCGAGGCGCTGCACGCGCACAACGTCAAGATCCACATCAACACCCACCGTCCCTCCTCGGTCGCCGAAGACACTGCCCGTTACCTGCGCGACCAGGGCATCCACTTCGACAGCTTCCACTGCGAGCTCGGCACCGACAAGGTCGGGTTCTGCCGCGAGCGAGGCATCGAGGTGCTCGTCGACGACCACCCCGACACCCTCCGCTCCGCTGTCGAGCACGGGCTGGAGGGGCTCGCGCTGCGCTACCCCTTCAACGAGGAGGTGCTGCGCCGGCACGGCCTGCGGCACGCCACCGACTGGCGCCAGCTCGGCCATCACGTCCTCGACGCAGTCGAAGAGCGCGTCCTGCGCGCCCTCACCCACAACGCCTCCTCAGCGTACTTGCTCGACCTCGCCGACGCCCTGCACGACCAGGCCTGCAACAGCAGGGCTGGTTCCGCGCCAGTGCAGAGCAAGCTCGCCGCGTCGAGCTCGTCGACCTCTAACCTGTGAGTTTGCGGCTCAAGCCCCGGCCTTCAGGCCGAGGTTAGCCGCTTTCAGGTCGTCGTTGCTGCTCGACGCACTGCTGGATGATCTCCAACGGGGCGCCACCACACGACGCGGCGAAGTAGGACGGCGACCACAGGTGATCGCGGTGCGTCCGCACCTGGTAGTGCTTGCGCGGCAGCCGGGACGACACGCCCTTCAGCGAGTTCACCAGCGTCGACACCGCAACCTTCGGCGGGTGCTCCGCCAGCAGGTTGACGTGATCATCCTCGCCGTTCATCTCGGCCAGCCGCGCTCGAAGTCGGCGCGCACCTTGGCGAACATCCCACGTCATCCTCGCCGCCGGGCGGGCGGAGAGGCTAAACGCCTGTGGAGCCAACATGAGACCGGGACTCGTCCCGGCGGCCGGCGGTGAAGCGGGAACCCACCGAGGCGCCGCCTGACGCGGCGCGGCAGGAATCCCCGTCCTGAAGGACGGGGAGGACGTCAACACATCGAGGCGATCACGCTGCTCGGCGCCGAAGTCGAGCTCACCCCGCTGGTGGCGGCCGAGATTGAGGTTCGGGCTCGCGGACTGGCGGGCTGCGTGGCGAAGCTGCGCGAGCTGCGCGGCGACACCAGCGACGACGAGAAGCTCATCCAGCGTTTTCGCGACCCGCTCAACGAGCTCCCAGGCGGCGACCTCCCCGACCAACCGAGCGGCTGCACCCGGGCTTGCCGCCTAATCGGACATCGGGGTGAACGACAACTCGTGCTCGACGAGGTCGAGGCCGTAGTCGCGCATCGGCGGGTTTTCGTTCAACACCACGAGCGCGCGCCAGACCGCGTCCTCGGTGGACGCGGGCTCCCAGCCCGGCCCGTCAGGCGACCCCGCGGCAGCGTGACGCTTGACCGCGTAGTCGCGTAGCTTCTGCGGGTCGAACACGACCACGGCCGCCTCCAGTTGAGCGAGCCGCTCGTCGCCCCGCCGGACCTCATCGTAGGCGGGAAAGCTGTCGAACCGGATTCCGTACTCGGCCGGGTTCGGGTTCTCGTTGTACATCAGCACCGCAGCCGCGGCCGCCGCGGGGTCGCTGCCGGGCTTCCACGTGCCCGCCGGCGTCAACTCGACGATGCGGCGGTTGGCGTACTCGTGCAGCAACTCGCTGTTGATGACACGCAACAGCATCCGCATGAACACGCGCCCGCGGCGCAGCGGCACAGCGGGGAGGCGGTCGTCCCACCCGCTGCCGCGGCGGCGGTCCAGCGCCTGGCGCAACATGCTCGCCCGGATGTCACGCCCTCCTCGGCCCACGCTCGAACTGTACGTCCACGGCCAACAGGCGGGCGTGTTTCTCCCTCACCAAACACCGCCCCCTTCGGGGGCGCAGGGCATGATCGCCGCATGAACGACGAGCTTGTCAACCTGCCTGTCGGTGCGATCAGCGTTGCCGATGCCGTCGACACGAACGCGCGCCGCGATCCCCAGCTGGGGTGAACAAGCGCCTGTCCAAGCAGCTTGCGGCGACCGCACAGGTTAGCGGTCGCCTTGCGGGGCGGTCAGGAACGTTTTGCGCGCACACCCGCCGGCGTCGCACGCCGACACCAGGATCCGGTAATAACCGTCACTCGGACGGTCAGCCCGGCCGGGCGCGCCTCCCACGCTTCGCTGGTCTTGCGCGCCCACGTGCACGCCCCGCCTGCGCACACCTGCACGCGCAGCGGGTCGCCGCCGACGCTGACCTGGGAGTTTGCGGCGCAAGCCCCGGTCTTCAGGCCGGGGTTAGCCGCGGTCCTCGCCATTCGTCTCGACCAGGTGTGCTTCGAAGTCGGCGCGCGCTTTGGCGAACACCCCTACGCGGTGCCTCACGCCGATAGCGGTGCCCCACGGCGATACATGGAGCATAAAAGCACAGTGTCTGCCGCGCCGGTGGTGTTTGAATGATCGGCGTGCAGCTTCGGTACAACTTCCGCCTCTACCCGACGCCGGGTCAGCGCCAAGCTCTGGCGAAGGCGTTCGGGTGCGCGCGGGTGGTGTACAACGACGGGTTGCGCATCCGCCAGCAAGCCCACGCCGCCGGGCTGCCCTACATCAAGGACGCCGATCTGCAACGCCGGGTGATCGCCGAGGCGAAGAAGACCCCCGAGCGGGCGTGGCTTGCCGAGGTGCCGAGTGTCGTGCTGGTGCAGTCGCTGAACGACCTGCACAAGGCATACCGGGCGTTCTTTGCCTCGGTTTCCGGCAAGCGGAAGGGTCCGAGTATCGCCCCGCCGAAGTTCAAGTCCCGCAAGGATCGCCGGCAGGCGATCCGGCTCACCCGCAATGGGTTCTCGATCCGCCCGAACGGCAGCCTGTACGTGGCCAAGGTGGGCGAGATCGAGGTTCGCTGGTCCCGTGATCTGCCGGCCGAGCCCTCCTCGGTCACCGTGGTCAAGGACGCGGCGGGCCGGTATTTCGCCTCGTTCGTCGTCGAGGTCGACCCCGAGCCGCTGCCGGAGACTGATGCCGAGGTTGGGATCGACCTGGGGCTGACGCACTTCGCTGTGCTGTCAGACGGGCAGAGGATCGCCAGCCCCAGGTTTCTTCGCCGCGCCGAGCGGCGGTTGAAGAGAGCGCAGCGGGCGTTGTCCCGCAAACAAAAGGGCTCGAAGAACCGGGAAAAAGCGCGGCTGAAGCTCGCGAGAGCGCACGCGCGGGTGGCCGACGCGCGCCGGGACTTCCACCACCAGACCTCCACGAAGATCATCCGCGAAAACCAAGCGGTGTACGTGGAGGACCTGGCGGTCAAGGGCCTGGCGCGCACCCGGCTGGCCAAGAGCGTCCACGACGCAGGCTGGGCTCAGTTCGTGGCGATGCTCCAGTACAAGGCCGCACGGTACGGGCGGATGCTCATCAAGATCGGTCGGTTCGAGCCCACCTCGCAGGTCTGCTCGACCTGCGGCGCGCTGGACGGTCCCAAACCGCTGCACGTCCGCACCTGGACGTGTCGGCATTGCGGCACGGTCCACGATCGGGACCTCAACGCCGCGAAGAACATCCTCGCCGCCGGACGGGCGGAGAGGCTAAACGCCTGTGGAGCCGGCGTAAGACCAGGGCTTGTCCCGGCTGCTGGCGGTGAAGCAGGAACCCACCGAGGTGCCGCGTAAGGCGGCACGGCAGGAATCCCCGTCCTTCAGGCCGGGGAGGATGTCAACGTCGTCACGTGCCCCCATCCAACCCCAACGCGATGCCCGTACCCACGGCCGGCCCGCTCGCGGAAGCGATCGCGGCCAGGCGGGGCAACGGGAAATGCCTCTGGTCGCAGCCGTTTCGGCCGTCCAAGTCCGCTGCCAGCCTGGGGCTGTTCGACCACCCCCTCGTCGACTTCCGGGACCTGCCTTGGAAGGGCACGACCGCCTGGCTGGTCCACGAGGAGCGTGCCCACAAGCAGCCGCTGCTCGCCCGCCACCGCACCCTCCGCCGGGTTCGCCGGCCGCTCGACCCCGGCCAGATCATGATGGCGATCCGCGATCACCTCATGCTCCTGCACGACCGATCCTCGCCGGTCACCTTCACCAACCCCGTTTTCGTCTTCGATCACGCTGCGGCCGGCGAGCGCCCCGGCGGCACCTCGGCCACCTCCGGTCGTTCGGCGCAGAGGTACGTTCGCTACGCGAAGCTCGAAGATCACAGCCGCTACCGGGCGCACCTGCTGGAGCGCTCCTGCTGGGACGCCAACTACATCGCCCACGTCGAGGACGTGTGCGGGGAGGGCAGCTGGCGCGTGTCCGTCACCGGCACCGTGCCCGTCGCCGGCTACTTCAGCGGCGATGATCCGATCGCGCTGGTCTTTTCCACGTGACGAGCCCGCAACGGCCCGCAGAAGAATCGTCGCGAAAGCTGCGGTGTGCTCCGACAGACGCCCTATACTGGCAACCACGATGGCGCTGATCGTCGACACCCAGACCACCACGACTACCACCGACCAGGTGGCCCGTACGGTCGTGCGAGAGCACGATCAGCGGGAACATCACCAGCCTCGCGGAAGCGTGGAGGTCGTCGGCTAACGCAACGCCACACCAAGGTCTTCCGCGAGGCGCCCACCGGGCGCCTCTCTTATTGCCCACACACCCATTAGGCCCCGGCAGAAAGGAGACAGACAACCAGACAACCAGCGAGACCGAAGTAAATCGAGGCCCGCGTTCAGAGAGAAACGCTCGCAGCCTGCTCGCCAGCACCCGGGTGGCGCCGGGGAGAGCAGCCGGGCGCGGCTCCAAAGCCCTCCACGCAGGACCCCCACCACCAACATCGGGGAGCGGATCCAGGGTCGAAGGCGGAACGTAGCGGCTCAGACAACCGGATACGTCGTGCGCCACACGACATGCGACACCAAGCGCGCCGGAGTAGCTCAGCGGCTAGAGCAGTCGCCTTGTAAGCGAAAGGCCGCGGGTTCGAATCCCGCCTCCGGCTTCGCACACCACACGCGAAGGGCGACCCTCCGTCCCAGCGACGGCATCGCCGCGGTGTTGGTATGACCTGGGCGTTTGCGGCGCAAGCCTCGGCCTTCAGGCCGGGGTTAGCCGCACCAGCGTCGACGCCGCAACCTTCGGCGGGTACTCCGCCAGCAGGTGGACATGATCATCATCGTCGTTTGTCTCGACCAGATGCGCTTCGAAGTCGGCGCACATCTTGGCGAACACCCCTACGCGGTGCCCCACGCCGATACATGGAGCGCAGAAAGCACAGTGTCTGCCGCGTCGGTGGTGTTTGAATGATCAGCGTGCAGTGTGGCCGACGCGCGGCGGGACTGGGCACACAAGCTCTCCACGAAGATCATCCGCGAAAACCAAGCGGTGTACGTGGAGGACCTGGCGGTCAAGGGCCTGGCGCGTACCCGGCTGGCCAAGAGCGTCCACGACGCAGGCTGGGCTCAGTTCGTGGCGATGCTCCAGTACAAGGCCGCCCGGTACGGACGGACCTTCGCCAGGGCCGGCCGGTTCGACCGGGACCTCAACGCCGCGAAGAACATCCTCGCCGCCTGGCGGGCGGAGAGGCTAAACGCCTGTGGAGGCGACGTAAGACCACCGTTCGCGGTGGCAGACGCCGGTGAAGCAGGAACCCACCGGAGCGCGGCATGAGCCGCGCAGGAGGAATCCCCGGCCTTCAGGCCGGGGAGGACGTCAACGATCGGCATTCCGGGATCGGCTAACGGCAGGCCGCCAGGTTCTGGCCCTGGAAGTGGAGGTTCGAATCCTCCTCCCGGATCTCACACAACAACCACGAACTGCTTGGGGGCGTAGCTCAGCAGGTGAGAGCGCCGGCCTGTCACGCCGGAGGCCGCGGGTTCGAGCCCCGCCGTCCCCGCTCACCACACCTTGCGTTCCGGGATCGGCTAGCGGCAGGCCACCAGGTTCTGGCCCTGGAAGTGGAGGTTCGAATCCTCCTCCCGGATCTCACAACAACCACGAACTGCTTGGGGGGCGTAGCTCAGCAGGTGAGAGCGCCGGCCTGTCACGCCGGAGGCCGCGGGTTCGAGCCCCGCCGTCCCCGCTCACCACACCTTGCATTCCGGGATCGGCTAGCGGCAGGCCGCCAGGTTTTGGCCCTGGAGGCGGAGGTTCGAATCCTCCTCCCGGATTCTCCCTTCTTCCTTGCTCCCGTCGTCTAGCGGTCAGGACACCGCACCCTCAATGCGGAGGCCGGGGTTCGACTCCCCGCGGGAGCGCTCACGCGCATCACCCGCCGTCAGCGGCGATGACACACGACCTTCCTGGCCCCATGGTGTAACGGTCAGCACGCTGCGCTTTCACCGCAGTAGTGGTGGGTTCGAATCCCCCTGGGGCTGCTCACAACCCTTCACGCCGCGACCGGGTCCGCCGCCACCAGCAGCCCCGTGGCGGCGTTGCCGTCCTTGTCGCCGCCACGGTCATCGCGACCGTCGGGTTGACCGCTCGCTGCCGTCTCACCGAGGTGGTTGCGCCGTTGCCGCCGGCGCTCCTCGACCGCGCTGAGCTCCGCCCTGATTAGCTGGAACTCACCGGTCGGCAGGTCCTCGATCCCGACGATCTCCACTATCGTCTGGTCGCCGCCGGCCCGCACCGCCCGCACCGCTGCGAGCTCCTCCAGCTCATCGGCGGTTGGGGCGCCGCTGTCGCGGAACCGCAGCACGACCGCGAACGCCGTCAAGCACAGCGTCATGGACACGACGTTCCCGACGGCGAGGATCGTCGCGTGGTAACCGGCGAGGTTCACATACCCCATGAGCACGTTCACGCTGACGCCCATGATCCAGCCGGTGGCGGACTGGCCGGCTGACGATCGGGCGCGCAGCATCGTCAGGATCTGGGGGATGGACCCGCAGAGGCCGATGATGATCGCGGCGGTCGACGCTAGGCTGATCACGCTCATGTCGTTGGCAGGTCTGGCTGGTCGCGGTTTGCAGGCAGCGGACGGGCCGCCTGACTGCCCTTCGGTGAAGCGCGGTGTGAGCGGCCCGTGAGTGAGGCCGGCGGTCGCGACCGGCCCATGGGACTTACTCTCTCGCGCGGCCTTCGAGACCGCGCGGCGACCGATGTCTGGACGACGCTACGAGCGACCTGGCGGGCCGGCGAGCTTTTCGTGTTCTGATCGGCGGTTTCGCCTGTGCGGTTGGTCACACAACGGCGGCCGGACTCTCAACAGTCAAGGAGCCGAGGCGCTGTCGGCATCCGCGTCAGCTCGTCACGCCCGGTTAGCTCAGCGGGCAGAGCGCCCGCTTCACACGCGGGAGGGCGGAGGTTCGACCCCTCCACCGGGCACTAAGGGGCGTCGTGGGCCTTACGGCCGCAGGCTTGCCGCCGGTACGCGCCCCCGGGCGGCCGTGATCACGCCGTGGCCGGGGCTGGGGCTGGCGGCAAGAACCCAAGCCCACCGTTCTTTGCGATCAGCTCGTCGCGCCGCTCTTGCGCGCGCTTGCGCGTCTCAACCAGGCCCGGCGCGTGCCTGAAGACAAAAAGCAAGACTTGTTCGTGGTGGCCGAAGGCAAACTGGTGCGCCACCGGGTTGTGGTCCCGGGCTGATAGAGGGTTCGAGTCCCTCCGGTCACCCTCACCGCCGTCTGCTTGCACCGGCAGGCGGCACGCACGCCCAGTTAGCTCAGTTGGCAGAGCGCTTCCATGGTAAGGAAGAGGCCGCCGGTTCGAATCCGGCACTGGGCTCTACCGACGCGCGATCGCAAGCGCGCGCTCGGCGCCGCGCCCACCTGGCGAGCACGCCGGACCGCAGTCGGCGTGGCGGCTCGGCAAGGTTCGCGGGCCGGCGAAAACGCCCGTCTGCGGCGCATGCGGCATCGACGCTCGCCGCATGCCGCGCCATCCCACCTCCACCGCACGTCAATGCGTCTTCGGCGCGGCGACACCCGCCTCGCCCGCCTCGACCGGGGCGGGCGGCGGCGTCAAGGCCGCGACTGCCTGTCACACGCCCGGACCGGCTGGTGGGCGGCGATCCACGCGCGCCGGGGCTCACGAGACCTCGATCCACCTCATCAAGTACATGGGGTCCAAGCGGGAGATCCTGGGCGCGGTGACCGAGGCCGTGCGGCGCGTCACTCCCGCCGGTGCGACCGTGCTCGACATCTTCGCCGGCACCCACGCGGTCGGGTACGCGCTCCGAGAGGACTTCCGCATCATCGCATCCGACATCCAGGCTTACAGCAAGCCGATCGGCGAGACCCTGCTCAAGACGTGGGCGCTGCCCAGCGCGGAGGAGATCTGGGCCTGCCTGAAGCCCCACTATGAGCGTAACCTCGCGGCGCTCCAGGACATCTACGCCAAGCCGCTTGCTGAGGAAGCGGCGATCCTCGCCGGCGCCGACCCGTCCACTGACGAGGAAGTCCAGGCGTTCGCTGCTTTCCAGCACAGCCTGCCCGACCCTGTCGGGTGGTTCACCGACCCGCCCGCCGGCAACGGCAGCGAGCTCAACGCCCACCTCTGGTCGCTCGTGTCCGAGCGGCACGCGGGAGTCCACGACACCTTCCCCTACGTCCAGACCGCCGCGTACTTCGCCAACACCTATGTGGGGATCTTCCACGCCCTGCAGATCGACAGCGTCCGCTACGCCATCGACCAGGCCTACCCCGAAGGTCACCCGGTGCGCGCGTCCGCGCTGGCTGCGCTGATGTTCGCCGTCAGCTACATCAACTGCTCGCCAGGCCACTTCGCGATGTGGCGCGACGCCACCAACCCCCGCAACGCCGCCGACATCTTGCTGTATCGCCGACGTGACCTGCTCTCCTACTTCATGAGCAAGCTCGCTGAGCTCAGTGAACGGCTGACCATGCCGTTCAGCGACACCAACGAGGTCTGGACGCGCCATTACGAGGACGCGCTCGCCGACCTCGGCGACGTCACGACCGTGTACGCCGACCCGCCCTACTCGGCCGTGCACTACAGCCGCTTCTACCACCTGCTGGAGAGCTTGGTCCGCTACGACTACCCGGCTGTCGCGCACCGAGGCCGCTTCCGCGAGGACCGTCACCAGTCCCCGTTCTGCATCCGCAGCAAGGTCCATGACGCGTTCCGGGCGCTCGCCGAGCCGCTCGCCGCGCGGGGCATCCGGCTGGTGCTTTCCTATGCCAACACCGGCATGATCGCGCCAGGGGAGTTGCTCGCGCTGCTGCGCGACGTCTACGCCGACACCGGGTACGCCGTCTGGTCGGAGGAGGTCGCTCATCAGCATTCGACGATGGGCCGCCTCGGCGACAAGACACGCGACGTCCGCGAAGCGCTGATCTTCTGCGCCCCGCAGGACACGCCGCGCGCCGCCGCGCCGTAGACCGGCGGCCGGCCAGGCGCACAGGCACGCTCGGTGCTGTGCCACCCATGCGCCCGTAGCTCAGCGGAGAGAGCGTCGGCCTCCGGAGCCGAAGGTCAGAGGTTCGAATCCTCTCGGGCGCGCTTCACCCTCCAGCATGTTGTTCGTGCTGGCGTAGTTCAACAGGTTGAGCGGCCGTTTCGTACGCGGCAGGAGCGAGGTCGCGTCTCGCCGCCAGCTTCATGGTTGGAGGGGAAGTTGAAGGCGCGTGCGCCTTCCGCATGATCGCGGGCGTGGACCGCTTCTTGATCATCCTCGCCTCGTTCTTGCTCATCGTCGCCATCGCGCTGGACCGCATCCAGCACGCTTCCTGACCGAGGAGTGTGCGGCGCAAGCCCCGGTCTTCAGGCCGGGGTTAGCCGCACCAGCGTCGACGTCGCAACTTTTGGCGGGCAGGCCGCCAGCAGGTTGACGTGATCATCCTCATCGTTTATCTCGACCAGGCGCGCTTCGAAGTCGGTGCACATCTTGGCGAACACCCCACGCAGGAAGTCGAGGTGTTCTCCTGTCAGTACCCGCTAGAGTATCGGCGTGCAGCTGCGGTACAACTTCCGCCTCTACCCGACCGCCGGGCAGCGTCAGACGCTGGCGAAGGCGTTCGGGTGCGCGCGGGTGGTGTACAACGACGGGTTGCGCATCCGCCAGCAAGCCCACGCCGCCGGGCTGCCCTACATCAAGGACGCCGACCTGCAACGCCGGGTGATCACCGAGGCGAAGAAGACCCCCGAACGGGCGTGGCTTGCCGAGGTGCCGAGTGTCGTGCTGGTGCAGTCGCTGAACGACCTGCACAAGGCGTACCGGGCGTTCTTCGCCTCAGTTTCCGGCAAGCGGAAGGGGCCGAGGATGGCCGCGCCTCGGTTCAAGTCGCGCAAGGATCGCCGGCAGGCGATCCGGCTCACCCGCAATGGCTTCTCGATCCGCCCGAACGGCCGCCTGTACGTGGCCAAGGTGGGGGAGATCGAGGTTCGCTGGTCCCGTGATCTGCCGGCCGAGCCCTCCTCGGTCACCGTCGTCAAGGACGCGTCCGGGCGGTACTTCGCCTCGTTCGTGGTGGAGACAGCGGACGAGCCGCTTCCCGTAGTCGATGCCGAGGTCGGGATCGACCTGGGGCTGACGCACTTCGCTGTGCTGTCAGACGGGCAGAGGATCGCCAACCCCAGGTTTCTTCGCCGCGCCGAGCGGCGGTTGAAGAGAGCGCAGCGGGCGCTGTCCCGCAAACAAAAGGGCTCGAAGAACCGGGAAAAAGCGCGGCTGAAGGTCGCGAGAGCGCACGCGCGGGTGGCCGACGCGCGGCGGGACTGGGCGCACAAGCTCTCCACGAAGATCATCCGCGAGAACCAAGCGTTCGTCAGCAATACTAGGCGCAGCGAACGCGAGCAGCGCGGCGGCGGCGATTTGCAAGCTCCTCAAGCCTCCCACTGCCAGTAGGCGCTCTGGAGGTTAAGCGGCTCCCGTTAAACCTTGCTTCGCAGCTTGAGCGAAAACCCCGATCCCGCGCCGCGCGCGGATAGGATCGACCGGAATGGGACGGGGAGCTAACGACACCACATCCGCTGCTGCGCCGGCGTTGCTGCGCGAGGTCGTGAACAAGCGCCGCGGTGACGGCAACACCGACACGTGGAACCGAGGTCTCCCTGACCGCGTTCTCGATGACGGCACCCAACAATGGTTGGATGAGAACGGGCAGCTTCACCGCGAAGGCGGCCCTGCTGTTGTCCGGCCAGACGGGTGTGAGGAGTGGTGGCGCAACGGGCAGCTTCACCGCGAAGATGGCCCGGCTGTCGTCTATCCAGACGGGCGGGGAAAGTGGTACCGTAACGGGGAGCTCCACCGCGAAGACGGCCCGGCCCTCGTCTATCCAAACGGACGGGAGGCGTGGTACCGCAACGGGGAGCCCCACCGCGAGGATGGCCCGGCTGTCGTCCATCCAGACGGACGGGAAGAGTGGTGGCGCGAGGGGAAGCGCCACCGCGAGGACGGCCCAGCCGTCGTCTATCCAGACATGCGGGAGGCGTGGTACCGCGAGGGGAAGCTCCACCGCGAGGACGGCCCGGCCCTCATCCGGCCAGACGGGCAAGAGTGGTACTACAACGGGAAGCTCCACCGCGAGGACGGCCCAGCCGTCGTCCGGTCAGACGGGCAGGAAGAGTGGTGGCGCAACGGGGAGCTCCACCGCGAGGACGGCCCAGCCGTCGTCCGGCCAGACGGGCGGGAAGAGTGGTACCGCGAGGGACAGCGCCACCGCGAGGACGGCCCGGCCGTCGTCTATCCAGACGGGCAGGAAGAGTGGTGGCGCAACGGCAAGCCCCAGCGTGCGCCCCGCCGAGGGTGAGCCCAGGCCTGCGCCGAACGGGATCGCCAGCGTAAGGCGAAACCCCGATCTCCGCGGCCCAGGCGGATAGGATCGCGACAGCATGGGACGGGGAGCTAACGACACCACATCCGCTGCTGCGCCGGCGTTGCTGCGTGAGGTCGTGAACAAGCGCCGCGGTGACGGCAACGCCGACACGTGGAACCGAGGTCTCCCTGACCGCGTTCTCGATGACGGCACCCAACAATGGTTGGATGAGAACGGGCGGTTGCACCGCGACGATGGCCCGGCCGTCGTCTATCCAGACGGGCGGGAGGCGTGGTACCGTAACGGGGAGCTCCACCGCGAGGATGGCCCGGCCATCGTCCTGCCAGACGGGCAGGAGAAGTGGTACTACAACGGGGAGCTCCACCGCGAGGATGGCCCGGCCATCGTCCTGCCAGACGGGCGGGAAAAGTGGTACCGTAACGGGAAGCTCTACCGCGAAGACGGCCCGGCCCTCGTCTGGCCAGACGGGCGGGAAAAGTGGTACCGTAACGGGAAGCTCCACCGCGAAGACGGCCCAGCCGTCGTCCATCCAGACGGACGGGAAGAGTGGTGGCGCGAGGGGCGGCTCCACCGCGAGGATGGCCCGGCTGTCGTCCTGCCAGACGGGTATGAGGAATGGTGGCGCGACGGGGAGCGCCACCGCGAAGACGGCCCAGCCGTCGTCCGGTCAGACGGGCAGGAAGAGTGGTGGCGCAACGGGGAGCTCCACCGCGAGGACGGCCCAGCCGTCGTCCGGCCAGACGGGCGGGAAGAGTGGTACCGCGAGGGACAGCGCCACCGCGAGGACGGCCCGGCCGTCGTCTATCCAGACGGGCAGGAAGAGTGGTGGCGCAACGGCAAGCCCCAGCGTGCGCCCCGCCGAGGGTGAGCCCAGGCCTGCGCCGAACGGGATCGCCAGCGTAAGGCGAAACCCCGATCTCCGCGGCCCAGGCGGATAGGATCGCGACAGCATGGGACGGGGAGCTAACGACACCACATCCGCTGCTGCGCCGGCGTTGCTGCGCGAGGTCGTGAACAAGCGCCGCGGTGACGGTAACACCGACACGTGGAACCGGAGTCTCCCTGACCGCGTTCTCGATGACGGCACCCAACAATGGCTGGATGAGAACGGGCAGTTGCACCGCGACGACGGACCAGCGAAGATCACCCCTGATGGGGTGCAGCGCTGGTACCAACACGGCGTCCTCCACCGCGAGGACGGCCCAGCCGTCGTCTATCCAGACGGGCAGGAAAAGTGGTACCGTAACGGGGTGCTCCACCGCGAAGACGGCCCGGCTGTAACCGGGCCGGACGGGCGTGAGGAGTGGTGGCGCGAGGGGCAGCGCCACCGCGAAGACGGCCCGGCCTTCGTCCTGCCAGACGGGTGGGAGGTGTGGTGGCGCGAGGGGCAGCGTCACCGCGAAGACGGCCCGGCCGTCGTCTATCCAGACGGGCGGGAAGAGTGGTGCCGCAACGGGAAGCTCCACCGCGAGGATGGCCCGGCCATCGTCTATCCAGACGGGCGGGAAGAGTGGTGGCGCAACGGGGAGCGCCACCGCGAGGACGGCCCAGCCGTCGTCTGGCCAGACGGGCTGGAAGAGTGGTACCGCAACGGGGAGCGCCACCGCGAGGACGGCCCAGCCGTCGTCTGGTCAGACGGGCGGGAAGAGTGGTGGCGCAACGGCAAGCTCCAGCACGAGGGCGGCCGTCCCGTTCGGCGCAGGGATGGGGCTCACTCTTGATGAGCCGGCGATGCAGAACTTGAAGCGGCGTACGTGGAGAACCTGGCGGTCAAGGGCCTGGCGCGTACCCGGTTGGCCAAGAGCGTTCACGACGCAGGCTGGGCTCAGTTCGTGGCGATGTTGGAGTACAAGGCCGCCCGGTACGGGCGGGCTTTCGCCAGGATCGGCCGGTTCGAACCCACCCCCCAAGTCTGCTCGGCCTGCGGCGTTAAAGACGGCCCAAAACCCCTGCACGTTCGCTCTTGGACGTGCACGCCATGCGGCACCGCTCATGATCGGGACCTCAACGCCGCGAAGAACATCCTCGCCGCCGGGCGGGCGGAGAGGCTAAACGCCTGTGGAGCCGGCGTAAGACCGGGGCTTGCCCTGGCTGCTGGCGGTGAAGCAGGAACCCACCGAGGTGTCGCGTAAGGCGGCGCGGCAGGAATCCCCGTCCTTCAGGACGGGGAGGACGTCAAGCCCGCTAGAACGGGATCGGGTCATCGCCGCGCTGCGGGTCGGTGAAGTCCAGGTCATCGTCGGTCAGCGGCGGTTCCTTCGCCGGTGCGGGCGGGACGATTTCGATCACGGGTAGACCTCTTCCTTCTTCGATCTCCCGCAGCTCCCCATCACGCTGGTCCAGGAAGGCGCGCAACGCCGCTTCCAGCGCCTTGCCTTCGCGGAACAGCTCACAGGTCTCATGGACGGTGATGTCGTCACGGTCGAGCTTGCGGACGATCTCCTGCAAGCGACGATACCCCTCCTCGAAGGTGACCTTCACCGAGGGTGTCGGCTGGCCAGTGTCTGCCACCGCTTGGTCGCTCATCGCTGCTCCTTGTCTGTCGTGATGGTCGCTTCTACCTCACCGTCGGCGAACTCCAGTCGCACCCGCCGGCGAGCGGACGCCTCCACGGCGGACACCAGCGGCTCGCCGCCCTCGGCTCGGACCAGGGCGAACCCGCGGCGGCGCGGATCCCTCGCGCGCACCTGGTTGGCGAGCGCCTGCGCGCCCTCGCGGCTTGCGGTGATCCGCCGCCTGGCAGCGGCGGCGACCCCGCCGGCGAGCAGGAGCGTGTCGGCGGTGAGCGTCCTGAACCGGGTATGTTGGCGATGCGCGGCGGTTGCGAGCTGCCGGGCGTGCGCGTCGAGTGTCGCTGAAGGCGGGATGCGGCGGTGTGCGGCGGCGCGGGCGAGATGGGTGATCACATCCAGCTCGCTGCGGCGGTCGGTGAAGAACACGCGAGCGGCCGCCGCCAGCTGCACGTCAGCGAGCGCGACACCTGACTGCAAGCGCATCAGCGGGCTGCGCGACAACTTCCCGGCGCACACGGCGGCGAGCTCGCTGCGCGCCTGGTTGATCCGCACACGCGCGCTTGAGAGCACCGATCGGGCGTGGTCGAGTTCCTCCTGAACCTGATCGCGGCTGGGCACCAGCAGCGCGACAGCCTCGTTGAGCGAGCCCGCGGCCGCGGCGGCCACGTGGACGCAGTTGGGTGTGCGCGCCCTGGCGGTGACCGCGCACACCGTCGGCATCGCGCTCGCGAACACCGCCCGGCACAGGCCTTCATCGTCGAAGTGGCGCAACTGTGCGCTCGTGCCGGGCGGGATCACCAGCAAGGCCGCGTCACACACCGCCTGGGCTTGCGCGATCGCGTCGATCATCCGCCCGGCGGCGTCCAAGCCGCGCATCGCCGTCGGGACTGCGACGATGTCCTGCGCCGGCCAGCGTGCACGGATCGCGTTGACCGCCGCGTCAACCAGCGACGTGCCGGCCGGGGCGATCACAGCCACCTGCTTCGGGTAAGGCGGCAGCGGCCGTTTGTGGCTTGCATCACACAACCCTTCTGCGCGCAACCGCTGCAGGGTCTCGTGCGCGCGGCAGGCCAGAGCCCCAGGGGTCACGGGCTCGACCTTGTCGACCTCCACCAGCGCCCTGCCGTGGCTGGTCGAGGTCACCGACCGGTAATGCGCGCGGACCAGCTCCCCGAGCCGCAGTCGGCAAGCCTGGCGCCGCATCACGCAAGAGACGGTCGCGAGCGCGTCCGCGACGCTGAGCAGCATCTCACCACGAACGCCCTCGCCGCAACGCACCACCTCGCCCTCAACCCAACCCGGCGGAAGCGAATTCAGCGTGTGCCGCAACTGGACCATCAACGCCGACGGGGTGATGACGCTCTCCTCACGCACGACGCCCAGCCTAGACGCTGCACGGGACCTTGGAGAATGCCGATCACGTTGACGTCCTCCCCGACCTGAAGGACGGGGATTCCTGCCGCGCCGCGTCAGGCGGCGCCTCGGTGGGTTCCTGCTTCACCGCCAGCCGCCGGGACGAGTCCCGGTCTTACGCCGGCTCCACAGGCGTTTAGCCTCTCCGCCCGTCCGGCGGCGAGGATGTTCTTCGCGGCGTTGAGGTCCCGGTCGTGGACGGTGCCGCATGCCGTGCACGTCCAAGAGCGCACGTGCAGGGGTTTTGGGCCGTCTTTAACGCCGCAGGCCGAGCAGACCTGCGAGGTGGGCACAAACCGGCCGACCCGGGCGAAGACCCGCCCGTGCTTGGCGGCCTTGTACTGGAGCATCGCCACGAACTGAGCCCAGCCTGCGTCGTGGACGCTCTTGGCCAGCCGGGTGCGCGCCAGGCCCTTGACCGCCAGGTCCTCCACGTACACCGCTTGGTTTTCGCGGATGAGTTTCGTGGAGAGCTGGTGGTGGAAGTCCCGCCGCGCGTCGGCCACCCGCGCGTGCGCTCTCGCGACCTTCAGCCGCGCTTTTTCCCGGTTCTTCGAGCCCTTTTGTTTGCGGGACAACGCCCGCTGCGCTCTCTTCAACCGCCGTTCGGCGCGGCGAAGAAACCGGGGGCTGGCGATCCTTTGCCCGTCCGACATAACAGCGTAGTGCGTCAGCCCCAGGTCGATCCCGACCTCGGCATCAGTCTCCGGCAGCAGCTCGGGGTCGACCTCGACGACGAACGAGGCGAAGTACCGCCCGGCCGCGTCCTGGATCACGGTGACCGAGGAGGGCTCGGCCGGCAGATCACGGGACCAGCGGACCTTGACCGCGCCCACCTTGGCCAGGTGCAGGCGGCCGTTGGGACGGATAGAAAACCCGTTACGGGTGAACCGGATCGCCTGCCGGCGATCCTTGCGCGACTTGAACCGAGGCGCGGCGATCCTGGGGCCCTTCCGCTTGCCGGAAACCGAGGAGAAGAACGCCCGGTATGCCTTGTGCAGGTCGTTCAGCGACTGCACCAGCACGACATTCGGCACCTCGGCAAGCCACGCCCGCTCGGGGGTCCTCTTCGCCTCGCAGATCACCCGGCGCTGGAGGTCGGTGTCCTTGATGTAGGGCAGCCCGGCGGCGTGGGCTTGCTGGCGGATGCGCAACCCATCGTTGTACACCACCCGCGCGCACCCGAACACCTTCGCCAACGCTTGACATTGACCCGGCGTCGGGTAGAGGCGGAAGTTGTACCGCAGCTGCACGCCGATCATTCAAACACCACCGACGCGGCAGGTATTGTGTTTTCGCGCTTCATGTATCGGCGTGGGGCGCTGACAGGAGAGCACCTCGACTTCCTGCGTGGAGTGTTCGCCAAAGCGCGCACCGACTTCGAAGCACACCTGGTCGAGATAAACGACGAGGATGATCATGACAACCTGCTGGTGGCCTGCCCGTCAAAAGTTGCGGCGTCGACGCTGGTGCGGCTAACCCCGGCCTGAAGGCCGGGGCTTGCGCCGCAAACTCCCAGGTCAACGAGACCCAGCCGAAGGCCAGGACGAGGACCCCGCTGAGCTAGATCCGGTCGACTAGCCCGAGCGCGACCGCGGAGGCCGTGGCAAGCCACGGCGTCCACGTGGACGCCAGCAGCACCACCACGACCCGCCGCGCACGATCGGATAGCCCGCCGCGCAGCTTGCCGATCACGCTCACGCACCCGGCCGCGGCCATCAAGACCAGGCCGGCGACGTACGCGACATCCCACCAGGGCCGCTCAACCCCCGGCTTCAGCTCACACCGTTCGGTGAAGCACCCATCCGTGGATGCAAGCCACATCGCCGCGACCGAGATCAACGCGAGCATCCAGGCGCCGAACAGCTTGAACCAGTCTGGGAAGCGGCCGTGCCGCGCCCACAGCTCAGCCCGGTTGATCTGCGCCTGGTCTGCGCTCACGCCACCATCCTGGCGGCAGCGACAACCCGCCGCCGCGTTCTCGCACAACCGGACGGGGTGGAAAGAGAGGCCGGCCGCGCCGCCTTCGCCGCTTGTTCCCCGGCCGCTCGCATGGCCCGTCGAGGCGTGATCGCGCTCACGCCGGTTCCGGTGAGCTCGGCCGTCCCGCGGTTGAGCGCCAGGCGCGCCCCAGCAAGCGACTCCTCGACGTCGAGCTCGTCGACTCCGGCAAGCTCCCCGCCGCCGGCACCCTCAGCTCATCCGCCAACCACCAACCATACGTTCGCGCACGCCCGCGCGCGGAGGTGATGAAGCCGGCTGCTGAAAAGCAGGCGGCGCGCACCGCGCGTGCTTCACAGATGCCTCGTGAGCGACCATCACCACAGCCCCCGGACTCTCGCCGAGCGGCTGGAGCGCAACTTCATCGGCGCTGCGCTCGCCGGGTACCTCGCGGCCCTGGATGCGCACGCGGTGGGGTCGGCGGCAGAACGCCGAGCGTGGACGAGCGTGCAGGCCGGCCGGGAGGAGCTCGTCGGAGCCGTGGACGAGTTGCGCTACGAGCCGTGGATGGCACCTTGTGCTGAGGACGGGCTGCTCGACGATCTCCTGGACGCCTCACAGGCTGAGGCGCGCGCGTGGGGTGAGCTTGTCGAAGCCGCTGAGGCGTTCGACCGTCTGCCGCGGCGCCTACGCCAACGGAGAAGCCGACGCTACGAAGAGCTTCTCGATGAGCTGCGCTGGAAGGTCTTCTGCTACGCGGGCAAGCTCATGACCTTCCGCGGGCTCGCGACCCGCCTGCTCCGCTACGCGGAAGCCTCCTGATACGCGAACGCCGGGGGAGCAGGCCCCCGGTGCGCTCGCCCGGCCTGGCGGCGAGCCGGCGACCAGCAGGTGCGTGCTGTCCGCTAGGCGCCGATCTCGCCGCTTCGGTAGATCCGCGCATACGCGACCCCGCTCATCCAGTACTGGTGGCGCTCATGCCGGCCGGACCGGCGGTCACTTGTGCCGCCGCGGAAACGTTGCGGTGCGCGGAAACGTTGCGGTGCGCGGCCGATCGTGCGCTACAGTGATCCCAGCCATGCAGTTTTCCTTCAACAGCTACGCGACCACCCAGCGCGGCGCTCTTGCGCTCGCCGGCGCGCGCCTTGCGGGGTGCCGACCGGCGATGGGTGTCGCGGCCCTGAATGGGATCAAGCCCGGTACCCCAGCCCTCTTCGGAGGTGACGTCGTCTAAGCCGTAGGCGACAGGCGAGCCGACGAAGAGGGCGACTCGGACCGGGTCGCCCTCAGTCGTTTCAGGAACAACTTCCAGGAGCAATCGGACACAGAGGAGGCGAACAACCCAAGAGGCGAACCAGCAAGAACCTGAGGTCCCCCCTAAGAGAGAAGGGCTTACCCCGCCGGTGCGGCGGGATGGTCTGGCTCCAACACCCCTCCACGCAGGAGGCCGCGAGAAGATTGAGCTCAGCGGTCGTCCAGGGCCGAAGGGCGGGGGAGTGACTCAAACAACCGAACACGCCCTGTTCAGCAGGAACACAGGCCGGCAGCGTTGCGAATGTCCGTGCGCGGCGTTGTGTTGCGCAACTGTCGGAGCATGACCCGACCGCTTGCCAGCGCGCGCGCGTTCACGCTGATCGAGCTGCTCGTCACGATCCTCGTGATCGCTGTGCTGGCCCTGATCGCCTTGCCGGCGCTTCTCGGACACGGCGAGCGCGCGCACGACACGTCCGTGAAGTCGGACCTGTTGAACTCGCGCAAGGCGGCGAAGTCGATCTACGTCGAGCACGGGCAGGCCTATCCGGCCGAGCAGGATCTCGTCGCCGAGCTCGCCGCCTCGGAGCCGCAGTACCGCTACGTCGCCTATGACGCCGCCAACCCCGAGGCGACGGGCGCCACCACCGGCCGCATCAGCGTGGAGCGCGAGTCGGCGCACACCGCGTCCATGTGCAAGCAGTCTCAGTCGTCCCTCTACTACTGCTTGCGCATCGACGAGACCGCCACCCAGGCGGAGATCGCCGCAGACCCTGTGTGGCTTCGCGCCCTCGACCGCCTGCTCGGTGTCGATGACGCGCACGCCGCCGGTGGGGTGGATGTCCGCTTCGCTGTCGGCTATGACGAGCGGGCGACACGGATTGTCGCCGGCGGGGGTGAAGCCGACGGTGCTGTTGCGGGCTGGGACCCGTCCAAGCTTCGCGCCCCGGCCGGGCCGGTGTGCAAGGCCAACGACCCCACCAGCTACACCAACCTCATCCTGTCCGCGGCGACGCTGCGCCACTACTGGCGCTTCGAGGAGCCCAACTGCAAGGAAGGGCAGGAGTTCACGGACGCCAAGGGTGGGGCGACCGGCACGTTCACCGTCGGCGGTGAGCGGGAGCGTGAGAGCGCCAGCAGCAAGCTCGGCTGGGCGGTCCGCTTTGACGGTTTCGACGACTACGCGGAGGTCCCCATCACCATCGACAAGCAGAGCGGGGTCACCGTCGAGTTCTGGATGAAGACCTCCGCGTGGACGACCGCGAACAACAGCATGAGCGTCAGCTTCGTTCCCGACTCCGGCCCCGGCTTGTTCTACATGAACCTCTCCGCCGGGATGCTGCTTGGCAACAGCAGGCTCTCTGTCGCTCGCAACGGAAACGTCGGCACCAACGGGGTCGCGTGCCAGCGCCCATCAGCCGGCGGTTGGCACCACTACGTGCTTCACATCTACCCGGGCAACAGCGTCGATGAGGCGTACCTCTACATCGACGGGGTCCGGCACTCCAGCGCCGACGCCGGCCGCTGCACCCGCCCGGCCGACGGTTCCTGGTCGCGCAACAACACCGATAGCGCCGGCACCCAGTCCGGCACGCTGTACATCGGCTCCTACACCCCCGGCACGTACCCGGCGAACATCGAGATCGACGAGCTCGCCGTCTACGACGGGCTGCTCAGCGAGCAGACGATCGACGAACACTACGCAGCCGGCCGCAGTCAGTAGCGCAGACCACGCCGAAGCGGCCAGGTGAGGGCGCGAAAAGGCGCGTGCGGGCCAGGAACCTCGGCTAGAGCAAACTTCGCTAGCACAAACTTCGCTGCGGGGTAGAGCAGTTGGCAGCTCGCCGGCCTCATGAGCCGGAGGTCGCGGGTTCGAGTCCCGCCCCCGCCACTTGCTTCGAACCGGACACACGGGCGCTGTACCCGACGGGAGCGTCGTGGACGGCAGCCCGACGGTCGGGGCGCCCTCATCACCGGTCGGCCGGCCGACGCCGAGCGGGCCGGGAGACCCTTGGGGCTGTAGCTCAGCTGGAAGAGCGTCAGGGCGGCACTTTGAAGGTCGCCGGTTCGATCCCGGCCAGCTCCACTGCCGGCAAGCGGCGCGGAACCTCCGTCGCGGCTCGCCTCCGTAGCTCAGTTGGTAGAGCAGCCGACTTTTAATCGGAAGCGCGCAGGTTCGAGTCCTGCCGGGGGCATCAAACCCGATCACACGCATGCGGATGTAGCTCAGTGGCTAGAGCGCGTGCTCGCCAAGCACGAGGTCGTGGGTTCGAGTCCCACCATCCGCTTTCGACTGCTCTCAGTCCGCTCTCGGCTGATCAGCCAGTCTGCGCCGCTCGGACGAAGCCGCTGTGGCGGCGAGGAGGTTCCGCCACGAGCGCGCCAAACCCGACAGGGTGAACGCAGACTGCGCCCGCCCACGCCCCAGGCGTCCGGGGGCGGCGCTCATCCTCCTAGTTGACGAGCGGGCAGTCAACGGTACCGCGAGGCAGGTGAGGTGCTCGCGGCGTTACGGTTGAGGGATCCGTCCTGGCCAGGCGGTGGTGGACAGGCCGCACATCGTTGCAGCAACCCCGGGGTTGCGCAACGCCACTGTGGGCCGGCGCGGGGTGTTGTGGTCCCCGCGCCGGCCGACGGCGCGCAGGATGACGTCATGCTGCATGAGGACGGCTTGCCAAGACGTTGCGGTCACGTCTCCGCACCGCGGTACCGTTGAGGTGTCTTGGGGCTGTAGCTCAGATGGAAGAGCAGCCGCCTTGCAAGCGGCAGGTCGCCGGTTCAAGTCCGGCCAGCTCCACTCCCTTCCCCAAGCTCAAGCCAGGCGCCCATAGTGTCAGCGGGGAGCACGGGAGCCTTCCAAGCTCCAGGGGCCGGTTCGAGTCCGGCTGGGCGCTCTGCCTCTTGCCTTCGTAGCTCAATTGGTAGATCAGGGGACTCTTAATCCCAAGGTTCCAGGTTCGAGTCCTGGCGGGGGCGCTCAATTTCCCCCTTCGACGCTCCTCGCGTCGTTCACGCGCCCGTAGCTCAGCGGATTAGAGCGGTGGACTACGGATCCACAGGTCGGGGGTTCGAATCCCTCCGGGCGCTTCACATCGCGGCAGCCTGACGCTGCCGCACGCGATCGGAGGTGGCGCAATTGGCAGCGCGAGCGGCTGTTAACCGCTAGGTTGCGGGTTCGAGCCCCGCCCTCCGAGCTTGTTCCCGCGACACGCACGTCGCGGCCCATGAGCAGGTGCCGGAGCGGTTAAACGGAGGGGCCTGCAAAGCCCCTGGGCGTCCGCCCTTCGCGGGTTCGAATCCCGCCCTGCTCTTCCCCGGTCTCTCCTAACATCGCCCCCGCAGGCAGCGTCTGCGGACGGGTGCCGGCGAGTGGCGCAGTCTGGCAGCGCACACGGCTGGGGGCCGTGGGGTCGCGGGTTCGAATCCCGCCTCGCCGACTCTCTACGAAGCGAACTTCGCCGCCCGGTCCAGGCGGGCGGCGGCACACTCGCACCGCTCACTTCGGGGTGTGGCGTAGCCTGGCAACGCGCCCGCTTTGGGGGCGGGAGATCGGGGGTTCGAGTCCCTCCACCCCGACTTGATTTCGCCGCGACCTCACGGTCGCAATCGTCAAAGGCCCGTAGCTCAGTAGGTAGAGCGGCTGTCTGATACGCAGCGTCAGTCGCAGGTTCGAGCCCTGCCGGGCCTACTCCAATCTGGGACAGTCGCGCGGCCACAGCAGTGCGGCCGCGGCGGCACAGGATCCTCGTCTTTCCAGGGCGGCTAGCTCAGCTGGAAGAGCGCCGGCTCGACACGCCGGAGGTCGCTGGTTCGAGCCCAGCGCCGCCCACTTCCCATCCACAACGCGCCGGGATTCCGGCGCTACCAGATGCGTCCCAGTGCGCCGGGCTTCAGCCCGGTGGTGAAGGGACGCTCGGGGCGTAGCCCCGATCAGAGAGGCCGGTCCTGCTGCTCGATGTACTGCCGCAGCACCGACAGTGGTGCACCGCCGACCGACCCGGCGAAGTAGGAACCTGACCACAGGTGCTTCGCCCGCCAGTAGTGGCGCTCCAGCTCGGGGAACTCTTGGCGCATCCGCCGGGAGGACACGCCCTTGAGCGAGTTGACCAGCTTGGATAGGGCGACCTTCGGGGGGTTCACCAGCAGGTGGGCGTGGTTGGTCTCGCCGTTGAACTCGACCAGCTCGCACTCGAAGTCCTCACACACCGAGCTGAAGATCTCTTCCAGCCGGTTCGGGTGGGTATCGTTGAAGACCGGGTGCCGGTCATAAACCAATGCCAGGCTGATTATTGTGCAGCTTCGGTACAACTTCCGCCTCTACCCGACGCCGGGTCAGCGGCAGGCGTTGGCGAAGGCGTTCGGGTGCGCGCTGGTAGTGTTCAACGACGCCTTGGCCGCGCGAAGGACAGCCCACGAGGCCGGGCTGCCCTGGATCCCGGACGCCGAGCTGCAACGCCGGGTGATCACCGAGGCGAAGAAGACGCCGGAGCGGGCGTGGCTGGCCGAGGTGTCCTCGGTGGTGCTGCAACAGGCCGTGGCCGACCTGAACACCGCCCACCGGAACTTCTTCGCCTCGGTCACCGGCACGCGCAAGGGGCCGAAGGTGGCTCCGCCCCGGTTCCGGTCAAAGAAGGACAACCGGCAGGCGATCCGGTTCACCCGCAACGCCCGCTTCGCGATCACCGATGGCGGGAAGCTTCGTCTGCCGAAGATCGGGGACGTGCGGGTGAGCTGGTCCCGTGATCTTCCGTCAGAACCATCCTCGGTCACCGTGATCCAGGACGCGTCCGGGCGCTACTTCGCCTCCTTCGTCGTCGAGGTCGACCCCGAGCCGCTGCCGGAGACTGATGCCGAGGTTGGGATCGACCTGGGGTTGACGCACTTCGCTGTGCTGTCAGACGGGCAGAGGATCACCAGCCCCCGGTTTCTTCGCCGCGCCGAGCGGCGGTTGAAGAGAGCGCAGCGGGCGTTGTCCCGCAAACAAAAGGGCTCGAAGAACCGGGAAAAAGCACGGCTGAAGGTCGCTAAAGCGCACGCGCGTGTGGCCGACGCGCGCCGGGACTTCCACCACCAGCTCTCCACGAAACTCATCCGCGAAAACCAAGCGGTGTACGCGGAGGACCTGGCGGTCAAGGGCCTGGCGCGTACCCGGCTGGCCAAGAGCGTCCACGACGCAGGCTGGTCGATGTTCGTGGCGATGCTCCAGTACAAGGCCGCACGGTACGGGCGGGTCTTCGCCCGGGTCGGCCGGTTTGTGCCCACCTCCCAGGTCTGCTCTGCCTGCGGCGTGCTGGACGGTCCCAAGCCGCTGCACGTCCGCACCTGGACGTGTCGGCATTGCGGCACGGTCCACGACCGGGACCTCAACGCCGCGAAGAACATCCTCGCCGCCGGACGGGCGGAGAGGCTAAACGCCTGTGGAGCCGGCGTAAGACCGGGGCTTGCCCCGGCGGCTGGCGGTGAAGCAGGAACCCACCGAGGTGTCGCGTAAGGCGGCGCGGCAGGAATCCCCCTCCTTCAGGACGGGGAGGACGTCAACCGGGCGGCTAGCTCAGCAGGGAGAGCACCGCGTTCACACCGCGGAGGTCGGCGGTTCGAGCCCGTCGCCGCCCACTCAGTAACAGGCTCCAACGCTCAGCGCGCGAAGCTGGAGCATCGTGGCTCCGTGGTCTAACGGTAGGGCGCGCGTCTCATCAACGCGAAGTGGGGGTTCGACTCCTCCCGGAGCCACCTTGCCACCGGCATGGCCCGCTCGCCGGCGATTCTAGGCTTCGGCCCGAGCGCCTAGAATCCGTGGCGCCACGGGGCAGTGGCCAAACTGGATAAGGCACCGGTCTCCAAAACCGGCGATTGCAGGTTCGAGTCCTGCCTGCCCCGCTCTTGCCAGGAGGCAACTGGTCCGGAGGAGCACCCGCTGGAAGGCGCCTCACTCGCGCCCGAGTATCGTTGCTTCCTCAGCGTGCAGCTCGCCAGTAGCTGCCATCAGCTGGATTGCCAACCTCGCTAGTTCGGCGTTCGGCTGTGGGTCGTGTGCAGAACTCCGCGCAGAGCGTGTGCAAGACCGTACTGCGGCAGCCTCTACTCAACAGCCGGAGCTATTCCAGAACAGTCCGCGTGCGCGAGGGGAGAGCCCCTTCCACACCCGCCAGCGCCGGTGCTGGGAGTCAGCGGGCTTCTGAGCGCTGATGAGGGGAGGGGCGCCCGCTGACACCGACCCCTCGTCCACACGATCTTCCTGCGCACGTAGCCCAACTGGCAAGAGGCGCCGGTCTCAGTGCCCGCTGACACCGGCCCCTCGTCCACACGATCTTCCTGCGCACGTAGCCCAACTGGCAAGAGGCGCCGGTCTCAGGAACCGGAGGTTGCAGGTTCGAATCCTGCCGTGCGCACTCACTTCTCGGGGTGTGGCGCAGTCTGGCGGCGCGCGCCGTTCGGGTCGGCGAGGTCCCCGGTTCAAATCCGGGCGCCCCGACCGCCTCCAAGGTTGGCGACGCACACCACTTCGCGGGCTAGCCACCTTGCTCCCGGTAGCGGGCGGATGATGCTCGTCGCTGGACCGCGAAGCTGGGCGGGCTAGAAGGCCGTACCGGCCGGGAGTCGAGGCGCCATCTTCCTGGTCGATGGTTGAGCGCGGACTTCGCGCGGGTGTCTGCGCGGGGCCGTATGCGCCGGCCCAATGGTCGGCGAGTTGCTTGCCCCGGTAGCTCAGTGGATAGAGCACCGGCCTCCTAAGCCGGGCGCGCTGGTTCGACTCCAGCCCGGGGCGCTCGCACCATAGCGAGCCTGCTCGGCCCAGGTCGGCGGGCGTTTCGAGCGTTCGCCGTCATCCTCTTCTGCTAGATGAGGAGACGAAGTTCCTGACGCTGCTGGTTGGGTGCGAGGCAGAGTCTGGAAGACCACGCGCGCGGTCGTGGCGGAATTCGGTAGACGCGCCAGGTTGAGGGCCTGGTGGGCCGAAAGGTCCGTGGAGGTTCGAGTCCTCTCGACCGCACTCACCACGCGGCTGTGGCGGAATTGGCAGACGCGCTGGACTTAGGATCCAGTGTCCTTGTGACGTGGAGGTTCGAGCCCTCTCAGCCGCACTACCCGCAGTCATGCTCGCCGCTGCGTCAGCACTCGGCGAGGCATGAACGCTATGGGTGGGTGTTCTCCTGCGCGCGCCGAGAACGTTGCGGTCACCGGCCTTCGGCGCCGTACCCTGACACCACCAGGCCTCATCAAGCCCAGGTGGAGGAACAGGAAGACTCGGCTGCCTCAAAAGCAGCTGCCCGTGAGGGCGTGCGGGTTCGAATCCCGCCCTGGGCACTACCGCAACCCTGCGAGTATGGAGAACCCCATGGACGACACCCAGCGCGAGCAGCTTGAGATCTTCTTCTTCAAGGTTGACACCGAGGGCCTCGGCTACGCGCTCACCGACTACTTCGGCGCCGATCCCGAGGAGATCCAGCACGACCGCGAGCTCGCCGAGGCGTGGAAGAACGCACACGACGCGATCGAGCGTCTCCAGGCCGTGATCAACGAGCGCCGCGAGAAGTACCGGATCGAGCTCGCCTGATCGCACAGAGCTTGTAGGTGATGCCGGCTGGCCGCGGCTTGCCCTGCGCTGCAGGCGGGTGGGTTGAGGAAGCTCGGGACACCTCACCGGGGGCGACCCCGGCGGAAAACGCCGCCGGGCAGGGGGGGCCTGCAAGGGTTCCGCTTGCACCTCGGCCGGCGGCGGGGTGCAACTCCAAGCCGAGGCGACTCCCGCTAGCCGCCTCGGGTGGGAGGCAGCCCTCAGCGTGAGGGCCACGCTTTGCGCCTTTTCAGCGCGGGCGTGAGATGGATGTTGACGTCTTCCCAGTCCTGAAGGACGGGGATTCCTGCCGCGCCGCCTTACGCGACACCTCGGTGGGTTCCTGCTTCACCGCCAGCAGCCGGGGCAAGCCCCGGTCTTACGCCGGCTCCACAGGCGTTTAGCCTCTCCGCCCGCCCGGCGGCGAGGATGTTCTGCGCGGCGTTGAGGTCCCGGTCGTGAGCGGTCCCGCAGTGCTGGCAGGTCCAGGCGCGGACGTGCAGGGGTTTTGGGCCGTCCAGCACGTCGCAGGTCGAGCAGACCTGCGAGGTGGGCGTAAACCGGCCGATCCGGGCGAAGGTTCGTCCGTACCGTGCGGCCTTGTACTGGAGCATCGCCACGAACTGAGCCCAGCCTGCGTCGTGGACGCTCTTGGCCAGCCGGGTACGCGCCAGACCCTTGACCGCCAGGTCCTCCACATACACCGCTTCAAGTTCTGCATCGCCGCCTCATCAAGAGTGAGCCCCATCCCTGCGCCGAACGGGACGGCCTCCCTCGTGCTGGAGCTCCCCGTTGCAGTACCACTCTTCCCGCCCGTCTGAATAGACGACGGCCGGGCCGTCCTCGCGGTGGTACTTCCCGTTGCGGCACCACGCCTCCCGCCCGTCTGGATAGACGACGGCTGGGCCGTCTTCGCGGTGGTACTTCCCCTCGCGGTACCACTCTTCCAGCCCGTCTGGCCAGACGACGGCCGGGCCGTCTTCGCGGTGGAGCACCCCGTTACGGTACCACTTTTCCTGCCCGTCTGGATGGACGACAGCCGGGCCATCTTCGCGGTGGAGCTCCCCGTTGTAGTACCACTCTTCCCGCCCGTCTGGATGGACGACGGCTGGGCCGTCTTCGCGGTGGAGCTCCCCATCGTGGTACCACGCCTCCCGCCCGTCTGGCCAGACGGCGGCTGGGCCGTCTTCGCGATGGAGGATGCCGTGTTGGTACCAGCGCTGCACCCCATCAGGGGTGATCTCCGCTGGTCCGTCGTCGCGGTGCAACTGCCCGTTCTCATCCAACCATTGTTGGGTGCCGTCATCGAGAACGCGGTCAGGGAGACCCCGGTTCCACGTGTCGGTGTTGCCGTCACCGCGGCGCTTGTTCACGACCTCGCGCAGCAACGCCGGCGCAGCAGCGGATGTGGTGTCGTTAGCTCCCCGTCCCATTCTGGTCGATCCTATCCGCGCGCGGCGCGGAGATCGCGGGTTTCGCCCAAGCGGCAAAGCAAGGTTTAACGGGAGCCGCTTAACCTCCAGAACGCCTACTGGCAGTGGGAGGCTTGAGGAGCTTGCAAATCACCGCCGCCGCGCTGCTCGCGTTCGCTGCGCCCAGTATCGCTGACGAACGCTTGGTTTTCGCGGATGATCTTCGTGGAGAGCTTGTGCGCCCAGTCCCGCCGCGCGTCGGCCACACGCGCGTGCGCTTTAGCGACCTTCAGCCTGGCTTTGACCCTGTTCTTGCTGTTCTTCTCCTTGCGGGCGAGGGCCTTCTGCGCTTTCTTCAACCGCCGTTCGGCGCGGCGAAGAAACCGGGGGTTGGCGATCCTTTGCCCGTCCGACATAACAGCGTAGTGCGTCAGCCCCAGGTCGATCCCAACCTCGGCATCAGTCTCCGGCAGCGGCTCGGGGTCGACCTCGACGACGAACGAGGCGAAGTACCGCCCGGACGCGTCCCGGATCACGGTGACCGAGGATGGCTCTGACGGAAGATCACGGGACCAGCGAACCTTGACCTCGCCCACCTTGGCCACATACAGGCGGCCGTTGGGGCGGATCGAGAAGCCATTGCGGGTGAGCCGGATCGCCTGGCGGCGATCCTTGCGCGACTTGAACCGAGGCGCGGCCATCCTCGGACCCTTCCGCTTGCCGGAAACCGAGGAAAAGAACGCCCGGTATGCCTTGTGCAGGTCGTTCAGCGACTGCACCAGCACGACACTCGGCGCCTCAGCAAGCCACGCCCGCTCGGGGGTCCTCTTCGCCTCGGTGATCACCCGGCGCTGGAGGTCGGTGTCCTTGATGTAGGGCAGCCCGGCGGCGTGGGCTTGCTGGCGGATGCGCAACCCATCGTTGTACACCACCCGCGCGCACCCGAACACCTTCGCCAGCGCTTGACATTGACCGGCGTCGGGTAGAGGCGGAAACTATACCGCAGCTGCACGCCGATCATTCAAACACCACCGACGCGGCAGACACTGTGCTGTTATGATTGAGATAAACGACGAGGATGATCATGTCAACCTGCTGGCGGCCTGCCCGCCAAAAGTTGCGGCGTTGACGCTGGTGCGGCTAACCCCGGCCTGAAGACCGGGGCTCCGCACACTCATCGGTCAGCACACCACCGCTGGCCGGCGACAGCCACGGTGGTGGACAGAATCCCGGCTACAGGCATCACCAGGCCCCGGCGCTAGTTGAGCTGCCCACGCTCTTTGTGAACGGTTGAGTGGGCTGTCCGGGCCCGTCCTGAGGCTTTGGGTGTTGCGCAATCCGCAGCTGTTAGGAGGACCCGGACTTGGAAGACGGTAGATGCAAGCTCGGTCTTCGCGCTCGGCTGGAGCTGGTTGAGCTGGTCGAGCAGGGGTTGTCGTTTAGGCAGGCCGCGGCCTGCCTGAGCGTCGCGCCGGCGACTGCCCATCGGTGGTGGCATCGGTGGAAGAACGCCACCGATGAGGAGCGGGCCTCGCGGGTGTGCTTGCGCGCGCCCGACCGCGCGATCATGAACGCCGGCGTGATCAGCCGCACATCATTCGCGCCCAGTCGCGACGGAGGTGCGGCTGGCCGACCTGCTGCCGCACGGCGTACAGGCGCGATGCCCGCACCCTTCTCCGACGGTTTTCCTTGCAGTCGGATTGCATGCGAACTGCAGTCATCCTACACGCAACCACAAGCGCCCGCCGGCGGCACGGTCAAAGCGGCAAGTCGTCCGCCTCGTCCAGCGGCGGGGGCCCGCCTTCGTCGTCTGCTTGCTCGGCGAGCTTCTGTTCGTACTCTGCCCGGAACTGCTCGTAGAGCGACTGGGCGACCGCCTCTGCTTCCTCGCCGCGGTATCCGCCGTCTGTGGCCATCTCACGAGCTGTCTGCATGACGTCGTCCATCGGGTCTTTCTCCTGAGTCGTCTACGTGCGCGAGGGGCAAGAGTCTCCCTCTGGGTGTCAAGATGGGGTTCGGCGTCTAGGCGGTGCTGCGCATTCGCAAGCGCGTGTCGCGTCCGCCTTAGCCGGCCGTGACGGCGGCCTCAAGCTCCGCGAGCAGCGAGTCCTGTGCGCTGGCGCAGCGTCCGCTCGATGTTGCGCTCATACGGGCGCAGGTCGCCCTCCACGGGGTTCTCGACCACCCGAAAGCACCGCTGCGGCAGGTCGTCGAGTCCCGCCTCGACGGCGTGCTCGGCCTGGTAGGGGTTGTTGGGGCGGACGACCTTCCAGCACTCCCCGCCAAGCTGCAGCAGCATCCGCACATCCGCCGGGAGCCGCACGCCGGTGACCACGACCAGCCGCGCGCCCTCAAGCCACGCGGCCGCGATCTTCCGCGCGACCTGCCGGGTCCAGTAGTCGGGGTCCTCGGTGGCGCGGCCGAACCCCCACACCTGCAGCAGATGCCGGTAGGCGTTCTTGTTCTGCGGCGTGATGCGGTGGCCGAACGGGGCGAGGTAGGCGTTAACCTCGTCCAGGATCACCTGGCTGAACGCCCCGATGAACTCCACGCCCTCATACTGGGCGGTCAGGTACTCGGCGATGACGTCCTTCCCGGCCCTGGGGCGACCGCACAGGCCGATCAGCTTCGGCGCCGTCTCAGGCAGCGGCCGACGAACAGTAAGCGGCTGATACAGCGGCTTCGGCTGTTTGCCAGCAGGGGCGGGCGGCATTTCCGCGAGCTCGCGCAGCGCCGCCAGCGTGTCCTCACGCTGCTCTGTCGGGTAGGTGTCGATGGCAAGCGGAAGGTCCGCCACCAGCTTCTCGAACGTAGCCTGCTTGCTCATTGCACCCCGACCGTACGGCACATCAGGGCGGTGACCGCACCCTTGGGGCAGTCGGCGGTTCCCTCACGGCCGGGAGCGGCCGAGACGTGAACGCCGCGGCGGCCACGGTGCACGCGATGTACGGTCAACTCACGATGACCCGCGAAGACAAGACAAAGCGGCTGCTGCGGCGGCTCGCGGCCAAGCCGGGAGCGATCCACATCCCCTCGGCGGAAGGGCGTGGGGTCGGCACCACCGTCGCCGGTGCAGACGACGCCAAGCAGCTCGCGCGCGAATCCGCCGAACGGGCTCTACGCCTGGCAAGCCGCCGCTAGCTGTGCTGCTCGCGGTGTTGGTGAACGCGGGTGATGGGCGGCCGGTTGTCGCAGGCGGTGTGCGGTCGGCGGCGGTTGTAGTAGCGCAGAAACGATGACAGGGCGCGGTCGCGGGTGGTGCTGTTGGGCCAGGTGCGGCTGTGTGCCCATTCGGTGTCGAGCGCCCTGAAGAACCTCTCGATCTTGCCGTTCCAGCGTGGTGTGCGGGGCGGGATGAGGATGTGGCGGGCGTCGAGCTCGTTGAGGACGTTGCAAAACCGTTGGCTGCGGGCGTAGCAGAGCGCGTTGTCGCTCATGACTGCTTGGACGGGTCCGCAGCCCTGTTGGCGCATCCACGCGGCGGCGCGCCGCAGCGTCGCAGAGACCGTCTGCGCGTTCTCGGCCGGGTGGATCTCGCAATAGGCCAGGCGGGTGTGGTCGTCGATGACGCCGATCACCTTGACCTTGCCCGCGCCGCGGCTGCGGTGGCGCTCTGAGCGATCGCCGTGCGCCCAATGCCCGGGGCGGTCGAACTTCGGCAGCTCAAACGCGTCGATGTGCAGCAGCGCGCCGGCCTGGGCCCACTCATAGCGCCTGGTGGTCTGCGGCCGTTCGCTGCGACGCTGGCGCGAGCAGCCATGGCGATGCAGCACCTTCCAGATCGTCGAGCGATGCCGGCCGGTCACAAACTGCAACCGCATCGGCCCCCAGTTTGTGCGCTCCCGCGCGGCGAGGATCGCCCGCTCCTCCTCGCTGCTCAGCGCCCACGGACACGATCTCGGCCGCGTCGAGCGCGTCCGCAGACACGCAAGCGACGCCCGCTCGGCCTGACTGGCGGCCTTCCAACGATGTCACCACCGATGCGCCGTCGCCGGCGCCACGCTGAGGGCCGCCGCGGCGGCCCTCAGCGACGCCCCCTCCTCAATCAACCTCACCAGCTCCAAACGCCCCTGCAGTCCGAGCTTGCACCTACCGTCTTCCACGTCCGGTCTCCTTTGGGCGGGTCAGTCGTCGCTGACCGCACCCCCATCGGAGGCCGGACGTCTTCTCAGCCGTTCACCAAGTCCGTGAGCAGCTCACCTAGCGCGGCGAATCTTGCAACGCGGCGATGAAATCATCGCGCGTGAAGATCGTCCTCGCCCTCGGGTCGGCTAGCCGGCCGCCGTCCCTGAGCGACAAGGAGATCCGCTCCGCGATACGGGCGAGCGCATCGCCCAACGACGACTCTCGGTGCGTGCGGATCGGCACCATCTTGCCGCCCTCCCTCCATTCCTCCCGGTAGACCGCAAAGCACCGATCCTCGCCGTCGTGCTTGCTGATCGCGACCACCCACCGGCACGGGCGGCCGTCGATGGCGTCGGTCATCTCAGGCCCGCGCAGCACGGGCGCATACCAGCGCCGGTCGTCGATCCGCGTGCCGCTGAGCTGCAGACCGAGGATCTCCTCGTCGGTCATCCGGTCAAGCGGGCGCGCCCGCGCCGGCGTTTGCGTCGTGTCGGTCCGGCCTCCCCGCCCCATGCTGGGAGCGTAAACGCAACCGCGCCGCGGCGAGAGATCTTCGCGCCGCGCTTTCCAGAGCTCCTGCCGCAGGTGACCGCGCTCTGCCAGCGCACTGCGTGCAGTTCGCCGGCGCCGGCACGTCCGGTCTTTTTAGCCTCATCTTCACCGAAGCGGTTAAGATCGGGATCGCAGCCTCGTCGGTATGGGTGATCGGTTCAGCGCTCGCCACCCTCGGGGCGGCGCGCCGTCGGGCCCGGAAGCGCGAACAGCCCACCCAAACTCCCGCTTTCGAGCGCGCTGACGCCACCACTTTCCGCTGAGAAAACCCGCGCGGAACCATGCGCGCGCTGACAGTCAACCCGGGCGCCCCACGCGGCGCTTCTCACGATGACTGCCAGTGCGTTCACCGACATCCTCCGATTCCGCGGGCCACAGAACCACCCGGGTGGCGTGATCCTTCTGGGGGACAACTTCGACGCGCTGCGCTGGCTTCAGGGCTCCGCGCCTGACGTTGAGCCTGTTGACCTCTGCTACATCGACCCGCCATACGCGACAGGCAGCCGCTTCATCAGCAGGGACGACGCCGCCGCCTACGACGACGTCTGGCCATCCGATGAGGCGTTCCTCGCGTTCTTGCGTGAGCGGGTCGAGCTGATCCACGCGCTGCTCTCAGACCGAGGTTCCCTGTACCTGCACATCGACTGCCGCATCGGTCCTTACGTGCGGGTCATGCTCGATGAGATCTTCGGCAAGGACAACTTCCGCTCGGAGATCACCAGGATCAAGTGCAACCCCAAGAACTTCTCCCGTAAGGCGTACGGGAACGTCAAGGACGTCATCTACTTCTACTCCAAGAAGTCTCGCGTAAGAGGGAAAGATCCGCTGATCTGGAACGACTACCGGCTCCCGCTCACCCGCGAGGAGATCGAGCGGCAGTTCCCCAAAGTCGGCGAAGACGGGCGCCGCTACACGACTGTGGCCTTGCACGCGAAGGGCGAGACCGCTGATGGGCCAACAGGTCGGTCGTGGCGGGGGATCCTGCCACCCAAGGGAAGGCACTGGGCGTGCACACCCGAGGAACTTGACCGCCTGGACGCGGAAGGCCGGATCCACTGGTCATCCACCGGCAACCCCAGGAAGATCCTCTGGGCCGACGAGCACCCTGGCAACAAGGTCCAGGACGTCTGGGAGTTCAAGGACCCCGGGTACCGGGCAGACCGCTACCCGACCGAGAAGAACCAGGCGATGCTCGACCTCATCGTCCGCCAGTCATCGCTGCCAGAGAGCGTGGTGATGGACTGCTTCATGGGGTCGGGCACCACCCTCGCCGCCGCCGCAGCGGCCGGCCGCGCGTTCATCGGGATGGATCAAAGCCCCGTCGCTTTCGTGGTGGCGGTCGAGCGGCTGGCGGGCAAGGCGCCACTGCGCATCCTCACCTCCACGCCCGCGGTGTTCCAGCGGCCGTGGCCCGGGGTGGAGCGCGTGGGGGAGAGGGGGGTGCGGATCCGCGAACAGGGCGCCGCGATCGCGTGGGTCGCCGCCGTCGACAGCGGCGAGGCGCGCATGCTCAGCCGCGACGGTGATCTGTGGCTGACCAGCCGTGGGGTGAGGCTCATGATTGCTGACCGCCACGGCCAGATCGGCAGTGCCTGGATCTGACGGCCCGATGCCGCGCTGAACGCGCCGTCAGGCCAGTTCGGCCACGCCCAGCATCAGCGCAGCCTGCAACCTGGGCGGCTCGGTGACCGGACCGTACGCGTCCCGGCAGGCGTCGACGTGCTCCCGCCTAGGGGCGGTAAGCTTGAGCAGCGGTTCGCCGCAGTCCACCGGCCAGGAGGGCTCCAGCCACACCTCGTCGCCTGAGCGAACCGTGTACGCGTACCCAACCATGGTTCCGAGCTCATCACGGGCGAGGAACGGCACGACTTCTGCGCCGCTGAGCGTCACCACCGGGGCGGCGACCGCAAGGTACGCCTGGTCTTCCTCCAGCAGGACCGCCCCGTCGCCGATCACCTCAGGCAACGACATCCCGGCGAGCTTGCGCGCCGCGTCCTCGACGGCCCGGTCGTCACGCTCGGGAAACCGCAGATCGTCGAAGCTCACCCTGAACTCCTCCGCGCGGCCGGGAAGATGCTCGGCGAACGCGCGGTCGCGGACCCGCATCGGCGCCCCGGCGGCGAACGCCCGCACCAGCACCTCCGCCAGCTCCGCGGGCTCTTGCGCGCAGCCCCACACGACCTCGTCGCGGCCGAACATCGCCACGAACCGCCCCGATTGCGCGTCCGCGCACGCCGCCCATGTCGCAGCCCACGCGAGCATCACCACGGCGTGCACATACTGATCCTCACGGAACGGCGGCGCATACCTGGAGCGGATCACCATCGGCATCCAGGCCACCTCCATCAGCACTGCCGGCATCTCGCAAACGCCAAGTGGGCTCTCGGTCCACCATCGCGCGCCAGTTCGCGCGACCTCCACACACCCCTCCAGCGCCGCCACCGGGTCGTTCGGAGCCTTTTCCAAGCCGCGCCCAACTTGCATCGCGATCGGCCACGCCGGCGTTCCGATCAGCCTGAGCGCGCTGTGGGAGATCAGCTCCAGCGCCTCCTCGGCGCCTTGGCTTTCCCCGATGATACGCGGGATCTGGGTGATCGCCGAGTACGCGAACAGCCGCGTCACCGCCTCAGCCGGATCGTTTTCGATCAGCTGGACGCTCAGCGGGGCGGGATCCAGCCCAAGCTGCGCCGCGAGCTCACAAAGGGCCTGGTATCGGTCCTGCGGGGTGCGCACCGGCATCACTGTACAGCGCCCGTGGGGCCGACACCGCGAGTTTCCGCGCCTACATGCCCTGGGCGCGGCGCAGATGCTCCACCAGGCGGTCCAGCAGCAGCGCGCTGATGATCGGGTCGGGACTTCGGACCACCGCCCGCCCGAAGCCGCGCTTGATGTCGCGCAGCGGGTAGATCGCGCCGTCCAGCACGGCCACCCGCTGGACGTTGTCGTTGACCTTGGCGCGCAGGGTGCGGAGCGCGTCGTCGAGCTGGTTGCGCTGATTGCCGCCCACTGCGCGGCTCAGCAGCTTCGCTTCCCCGACGACCCATACCGAACCGACTCGCATCACCAGATCCAAGCCCTTGCCGCGTCGGTTGTCCCCACGCCGTTGGAACCCAAGCTCGGACTTCGCGAGATCCAGCAGCGTCTTGTCGCTGCCGCGGACCACGACGACATCGGCGGTGCTCTCCAGCGCCTTGTCGATGCCGAGCACCTCGTAGCCGAGACGTTCGGTGTACTGCTGGAACTGACCGCCGTACTGGCGGCTCGTGGAGGCCGGCTGCTCGCACCGGGCGATGATCTCCTCCACGTCCATCTCCGCGAACTGGTCGACGATCTGCTGGACGCTCTTGGGTCCCCACTCCTTGTAGTTGAGGGGCGTCGCCCTGTGGAGCTCCTTGAGCATCCCCACGGCACGGTCCTCCAGGGGGAACCGGGGGACCAGGCGTTCGTCCATGAGCAGATCAACCAGTCCGAGCAGGTCGCGGTTGTTGCGTTTGCATGAGCGGATCTCCTTGATCACGTCAGGTGACAACGTCCGCTCGACCGGGGTAGCCTGCGGGTACACCTCCCCGAGCAGCCGGTCGAGGTAGCGGTTGGCGGGGTCGTAGATGAACGCGAGCGACTCCCGGGTGAGCTCGTTCGAGCACTTGGGGACCGGCAGGACGGCCTTGCCGCGGCGGGCCACCTGACCGAACGCCGCGCCAGCCACGCCCGCGTATCCGCTTCCCCGACCCATGGGGCGATCGTGAGCGAAGGCATCGGCGCCCGGGGAGTTTTCGCGGCCTCCTCGCCGGCGAACGCGAGGTTCGGCCGTAAAACGCGTGCACGAACACGCTGGCTCTACGGTCAACCATAATGGGAAGAGGCTGCAGGCAAGGACTGGCGGCAGCCGGACCCGGGTTGCGTTCCCACCAGCCAACGCAACAACCACCGAAGGCGACCGTCATCGCGGAGCTGGTCGACCAGGTCAACCAGATCCCCGAAGACCGGATCGATGCCGCGCCGGCCCCCGCCGCCGAGTTGCTCGCGATCGAAGCCGTATCGGCGCTCACGCGCGCCCTCGATGTCGATGACGAGCAACTCGGCGGCAGCAGCGACCGGGCCGAGCTGGTGTTCTACATGCACGAGGAGCTGCTCGCCTGTCGCCGAACAGGCCACAAGCTCGGCCACGAGCTGCTGCTGCAATGCCGGGACCGCGCTCTTGACCGGCTCCTGCGCTCTGCGAACGCGGGCCCGATCGCGATCGCGGAAGCCGAGCGGCGCGCGACCGCGATGGTGCAGATGGACACCTCCTCCGAAGAGTTCCGCCGTGAGCTCGACCGGCTCGCCGCCGGCCTGCACTTCCGCGGCGAACGCGCCCAAGGGTACCGCCATCAGGTCGAGCTGCTCGCCAGCGCGCTCGTGAACATGCATCTCGCATCAGTCGACCACCCGCCTGATGTGGACGTCCGTCAAGCCCGCGCCCGCGCCGCACACCGGCTGACCGAATACTTGCGAGGAGCGCATCAGCTCGCCGACTGGGACGAGATCGAATCACGGGTGATCGACGCGATCTACGAGCGCGAACAGGCCCAGCCGTCGCTGTTTTCGATCTCGGACACCGCCACCCGGGAGCTCGGGACGCTCAACGCCCGCCACATCGGGCTGTTCGTTGACGACCGTGACGGGGCCGCGGAGGCGGTCGACCGCGCGGTGATGCTGCTGTCCGGGGAGGCGCTCGCCCAGCTGCCGAAGCTGGATTCGTCGTTCGTCGACGACACGAAGGTCTTCGCCCAGGCGCTGCGGTTCGAGATCAAGGAAGCGCTGATTCGCGGGCAGCGAGTCGGCCCCCAGACCATCGACGCGGCATTGGCTCACCTGCTGGCCGAGGACGTGCTGGGCGCGGTCGGCGAAGCGACCATCCGCTGGCTGGACGAGCGCTTGCCGGCCACGGAGGAACACGCGTTCCGGCTCGCGTCCCGGGCGGTGCAGAACAGCGGCTACACGCGCGCCTCCGACCGCGTTCCTGCCGGCATCCGGGCGATCTCCGAGATGCTCGCCGACCGCATCATCTCAGAAGACGTCGAACCGGAACGCCGCGCGTTGCGGGTTGCCGTTGTCCGCGACCGGCTGCTGGAAGCGATGCTTGACGACACACCGCGCGACTGGGCACAACTGCGCCGAACGTTGAGCGCCGCGTTCGCTTCATGAAACGCACCTTCGGCTGCGTGCCGCCCCTACGGTTCGTGTGTGGCAGTTCTCGCGCACGTGATCGCAGGCGTCCTCGCGATCTACCTCGCCGGCGACAAGCTCGGGTGGGCGTGGGGTGTGCTCACCTTCGCGGGGTGGTGCACCGTCAGTGTGCTGGCGCTCATCGGGCTCGCCATAGACAACGACAGCGCGCGAACCTGGCTGCTTTACCTCCCAGTGGCGTCCTACTACGGAGCTGCGGTCGCGCTCGCTGTCGGGCTGCGGGAGCTGTTCAAGCCGATCATGATGGTGCTCGGTCTCCCCGGCGCGATCCTGCTCGCCTGCTTCGGCATCAGCTTCTGAAGCTCAAACACCCCAGCCGGACGGGGGCGCCGGCGTACCCTGAGCTGGATGTCAGTTCGGCCCAGTCACGTGCGGCACGCCGCGATCGCGTCCGGCGAGAACGACAGCTTGCAGCAGATCACCGCGCCGGAGTGGCCGCGCGCCGGCTCGTTCTACATCACATGGGACGTCTTCAGCCGCATGGCCGCCTCCGGCTTGGAGCTTAAGCGCGCCGCCCCTGCGGGCGCGGGCTGCTCGCCGGGCTGGGATCCGGATGTCGAGCCCGGATCCGAGCGGGAGCAGCGGATGCTGTTGGCGTGCCAGTTCGTGGTCGCCTCTTCCACGCTGCGGCGGCTCGCCTCCGCCCAGCTGGTGCTGATCGACCCAGCCCAGGTCGAGCGGTGGGGGATGAGGGCGCTGTGCCCCGACCCGCTCGCTTTTTCGCGCCAGATCACGATGCCGGACGTCTACATCGACTTGATGTCGCCCACGCGAAGCAGGGCGTTGTCGTTTCGCTCAGGCGGACGGGACTGGCGGCTCGGGGGCGCGTTGGTGTGGCGCGACCGGGAGCTGTTGCACATCGTCCCGGCCGGGAGCGCCCCACCGCCGGACAACGGGCCGCTCGGCGCGCCGCTTGGGCACATCATCTACGGGCCCGACGCCGACCTCCCGCGGCCACGGCCAGGCCAGGCGGTGATTTCACAGCTGACCGGGCAGATCACCGCGCCGTTGGTGCGCAACGACGAGTCGATGCTCAACCAGCGGATGCAGGCGGCGGTCACCGCCGCCGCGAACACACTCGGGGTGATGAAGGTGCTCGCCGATGACCCGGACGTGGAACTGTATCCAGACTACGGCGACGACATCCCCCGGCCTGGGCGGCGAGCTCCCGCCCCGACGCTCCGGGTGCGCTCTCTCAAGGCGCCATAGCCACACGCCCCGCCCGAAAGCTCAGTGCCGGGGAGCGGGCCGCGGGGCAGCACACGCTCCTCACGCCAGCGAATCGGCGCGCCACCCGCGCCGCCGAGACGCCCGGCGTTTCACGGTCGCCAAGCCATGCTTGGTTGCTGAGCGCCGGCGGGCATGCGCCGCCTGCACAACCGATGAGGCAGCTGCGCGCCGGCGGGGTGGGCGTGGCCTTCCGGCAGAGCGCTGAAGGCGCCGGGCGGTCACCCGCCGGGCCTACCAAGAGACAGTCGCCGAGCAGCCGGCACACCGGGCCGCGGCCGGTGGGGCCAGACACTGCGGTGCGCGCTCACCGAGCGGGAGCGGTTCTACGCCGACGGGGACTGGCACGGGCTCGTGGACGACACCGCGTACCGGCGCCACCAAGCAGCGCGTGTCAGTGCCGCGCCTGGCGCCGCGTGCCGCTTGGCGGCGTGGCGCAGCGGCGCTGAGCTGCGCAGGAGCCTTCTCGCCGCGCTCGCGCGCCTGAAGCCAGGCCAGGTCCCGCTCTTGCCGTACCGTCTCCGCATGAACGGGGCTGGGTCACCGACGCTCATGCTGCTGAGACGGCGGGTCCGCCGACTGGTGGACGTTCGCATCCAGGGAAGCTGGATCCCGCGGAAGGCGTTGATGCGCTGGTCGGTCCAGCACGCCGCCCCGGCGGTGCTCGCCAACCATCACCTCACAGCCCAAGCGGCGCGTGAGCTCAGCCATCCCGCACAACTGTCAAGACGAGCGCTGCTGGTCTGTGATGTGATCACAGCACAAGCATCCGCCTATGCGGCTCGTGCGCACCGACCGCCGGCCAGTGACACCGAGCGGGCGATGGGAGAGGCGCTGAGCGCGCTCGGGATCACCGCTTCGGTCCCGGTGGCCGTTGGGCAGCTCGCCCGCACGGTCGTGCAGTTGGCGGACCGTACCGACACCACGGACCCGCAGCTTGGAGGCCGCCTCGTCGCGGCAGCGGCCCTGTCGCTGCATGGCAAGGAGGCGCTGCGAAGCTGGTATGCGCTCGTGCCCGAGCAGTTGATCTCCGGTGACGTTGAGGAGGCCGTCCGGCGGCATCTCAGCAGCCTCGCCGCCGCGCGGATCCGCACACGCCAGGCTGTCAGGCAGCAGCGGGGGAGAGGATGAGCTCGATCCACCCCTCCAGCGTGCGCTTCCGCTGCCCGGCGGCGGACGCCGCCCGCGACCCCAACCCGAGGCGCCTGTGGCTCGCGCCGTACGCGCCCGGGCGCGAGCGCATCCCGAGCCCGCCGGCGCCGTATCCGTAGGATCGGCCAAGACCGCCCTGGTGCTGGCCGAACAGCGGCCCGCGCGGCCGGCGGGCGGAATCGCTGGAGCGCGCCCGCTCGGCCTCATCGAAGGTGCGCAGCCACGCCCGGGTGCGGCCGGTTGCGCGCATCTGAGCCGCAAACACCGACCCCATGCCCGCCCCCAACTGCGGGGTTGCGCGCTCACGCAACGCGTGTGAGCGCACAGCGGCTGCGCCTGCTGGGTGTGTGCGGCCTCCGCGTCCCACGCGGTGATGGTGCCTGCAGTTTGCTAGCGCCGCTCGATTTGTGCCTTCGGGATGCCCGAAGCCATCCGTGTAGAGCGTGCGCGTCGGCCACGGTCGGGTCGTGGACCCCGCAGAGCGTCTAAGAAGACACCTCCAGGACGGCACTGGGCGCGGAGGGTGCACCGTCCGGTGGCTCGCCCAGTTCCTCGGCGAGCAGCTGGATGATCCAGGCAGGCGGCGGATCGCCAGCCGCCTCGCTGAGGCAGGGATCGACGCTTCACCCGACATCAACAGCGTCAGCGCTGACGAGAGGGTCGTGCTCACGCTCACCCAACGGCCGTCCCGAACGCTTCAACCGCTTGATCACGACACCGACCCGCCGGCGGATACGATGGGCCCCACAAGCACGTGCGCGCAGCCGCAACCCGCCGAACCGCCGCCAAGCGGGGCTGTTGGGGCAAGCGGGCGGACGCGGCCGCAACGCCGGCGGGCGAAGATCACCACTTTCGGCCAGCCGGTCAGCCCCGCGCGGGTGTTCGCCGGGTCGCTGCTTCCCATCATCGGGGTGTTCTGGTGGTTGCGCTGGCACCACACCTTCAACGCAGAGCTCGCACAGATCGGCAAGACCGAGCGCGCCCCCAAGCTGGGACGCAAGGCCGGCCGTTCCACGCTCGCGCTGCTGTCGCCTCTGGCCGGGTGGGTGTTCTTGCGGGTCAGCCGGAACGTCCCCGACATTCCCGCCCTGCATGCAGTGGGGAGGGGAGTGTTCGCGCTCACCGCCGCCGCGGCGCTGATCTGCTTGTACCGGACGGCGGCGAGAGCGAGCAGGCTGGAGCGGCTGGTGCGGGAACGCCGGCCGCTGCTCGCGCCGGTCTCGTGGCTGCTGTTGCTCATATGCCCGCCGTTCGGCGCCGCGCGGCTTCAGGACTCCCTCAACCGCGTCTACACCGGTGAACAGCGGCGGAGGTTCAGCTGGCGGGTCGCGCTGGCCGTCCTCCCGGCCTGGGCGGTCGCGCTCGTGGGCGCCTGGGCCGGGGTGGGGGAGAGGGCGCTGCACGTGCTGGGCACAACCGGCCACCGCCCCGGCGACACCGCAACCTTGGTTGAGGAGCACGCAAACCCCAGCTTGCGAGGCTCCTCCTCGCGCGGTGACGTGTCGGTTGCGTTCAACCCCAGCACGGGACGTCTGGTCATCGCCGTCCGGGACCGGTCCCTGCAGGACGAGCTCTCGGGCAAACGGGCGCGCGCCTGGTGCGCCGACCGCGACGGCAAACAGCTGGCGTTGCGCCGCACGCGCTGGACACGCAAGGCGCGATTGTCGGTGACCTTGCCGCGAGAGTCCGCCGGCGCGTACGTCTGTGGGACATCGACCGGCCGGACGCGCATCGCCCGCCAGGTCCGCGAGCCGCGAGAGGATGTCATCGCAGCACCAGGGTCCGGGCGGGCGCTGGACGCCACCGAGACGCTCAACCGCGCCTTGCGCCGGCGTGAGCGAGCGCTGAGCCAGTCCCGCTGACCGCCGCGCACGCTTCGACGACAGCGCGTACTGCAAGGCGATCATGGACCACGTCATCTACGGCAGGCTCTGCGGCCCGGTCCTGCTGGCAGCCCGCCTGTTGTGCGATCGCGTCACTTCGCGCCATCCCGGACCCGCGCGTTCATGTTCACCATATCGACGGGCTGATATGGGCGCGCGGGGCCGGGCGCGAGACCGTCGCGTTCCTCGATCCACTCGACGTCTGGGCTCGGCACGAGCACGGGCCTGACGCGGCGTCGGTGTACCGGTGCCGCGCCGAGCTCGGGTATGCGACCGTGCTGTGGTACCCGCTGCTGGGCGCCGACCAGCAGCTGGGAGTCGACCGCGCGCTGCGCAAGGCGGGCTGGTCGTGGCGGCTTGAGCTTCGCGTGAGCGCCGACGACCTGGACGGTTGCGGCATGGTTGGCGTCGGGATCGAACTTCCGGATGCCGCCGCGCGCTTGGCGGGCGAGTTCGCCGAGACCTTGCGCGGCGGCGAGCTCACCTGCTGGAACGCTGCCCGCCCTGATCCCGCATCCACGCTCAACGGTACTGCGGCTCGCTCGGCGTGCGCGCGTTTCGCGCCCGCCGCTCCGGCCGGCTGACCGGGTACGGTCTCGCCTCGTGCGGCGACGCTCGCTGGACGCACTGCTCGACCGGCTGGATGCGCTCGGTGAGTGGACGATCCTGGAGAGGGTGGGGGAGACGCCGGATCGGCGATGGTGGTGTGGGTTGCGCACCGAAGACGGCCGTTACGTCGCCGCACACGGCAGCAGCCCGCCCGACGCGGCGCTCGGCTGCCTCGCCGGTGCCCTGAAACTTCCACCGGGGTCCGCGGCGGCTGGTGTTGCGCTGGTGAGCTGACGCCGCTGCCAGTCGATCACCCACGCCAGCCGCTCCCGGTTGTAGCGGGCGATGCTCGTCATCGGCAGCTCGGCGGCGAGCGCGTCCAGCTCGGCTTCGGTTTGCGCGTAGGCGACACGCCAGCAGAACTCGCGGCTTCCGTCTTCGCGGTCGATGCGCTCCTGCGGCCAGTCGCGCTGCACATACCAGCGCAGCATCGTGACCATCCCCGCCACCCGCGCGTCCGTGCACAACAGGCGGTCGAGCTTGCGCGTGCGCTGCGCGAGCGGGTGCAGCACGGCCGCGTCCAGCGCCGCGCAGTCGAGCTGCTCGCAGGTGAGCTCGGCGGTCGCCCAATCCGACTCCTGCATGCCCTTCGCCAGCTCCACGCCCAGCAGCACGCGCGTCACCGTCTGCAGGTCGGCGGGCAACTGCTCGCGCCATCCCGGCAGGACGCGATCCACAACAGGCGGGCCGAGCTGGGGGTCACGGAGGATCGCGCCGAGACGCTGCTGCGCAACCTTGAAGCTCACACAGGGGTCGTAGATGTTGCGGATCTGGCAGTTCAGGTGCACGCGCGCCCACGCCGCCTCGAAGTGGCAGTAGAAGATCAGCTTCTCCTTTGCGGGGTCCGCGAGCAGGGCCTGAACGGCGATCGGGTCCACGCGGTCGCAGTCGACCACCCATTGACGCGGACCGCCGGCGCCGACGACCGCGAGCTGGATCAGCCGCAGGCGCCCATGCAACGGGTCGTAGCTTGCCCGGTCTGACACGCGCGCGGTCTCGAAGTCGACCGCGACCGGACCGTCGGTCTCCATGATCTCGGCGATCGCGCTGGCCAGCTGCGGCTGAGTGGTGACAACCGTGTAGTTGAGCCACTGCCGCTTGACGTCCTCCACCGCGGACGTGGGGGCTGGTGTCGCGATCGCCGCGCTCACCGATCTACTGTATGGCGCTTTGGCGCCGAGGACCTCGACTTCAACCAGCGGGGGCGCCACATCCCACGCCCGCGCTGAGGCAGCAACCGTGAGCCACACAGACCGGTGCGTCGCGTCAGCTACGCCTAGGCGATCGGGCGTGTTCGGCGTGGAGCGAAAAGCCCTTGCGGTGGCAGCGGGGAGGCGTAGGGTCGCATCGTGCGACTGCTGCCAGAGTTCGTCCGTGGGCTCGCCGCCGACTTGCGCTTGATCGCCGGGGAGGCGGCGCTCGCCGCGCTGGACGCCGCAAGCGCGGCGCTTGATCGGCGGCTGCACAACGACGAGCGTGCAGACCGGGATGCGGAGGATGCACCGGCGAATGAGACCGCCGGGCTCGCCGGAGGGAAGCCCGAGCAGGAGGATGAGCCGAGCCCCGGGGATGTGTGGTTCGACGCAAGCCGCGGCTGCTGGATGTTCTGGCCGCACTTCAGCCCACCGTCAGGCATCGTGCCGCTCGATGTCAGCGACCCGGAGGCGGGCGAGGCCGCGCGGGTTGCCGCTCAGCTGCTCATGCTTTCCGCCGCGCCGAGGGTCATCACCACCCCGGCCGAACGCAACGACGGCGAGCACGCCGTCTACTTCAACCAGCAGGCGGGGCGGTTCCGGCTGATCGTCGCCTGTGATCGGTGCGGCGGCAGCGAGGTGAACCTCCCCGAGGCCCTGCCGATCGAGAACCTTGACTACGTGCGCCTGGTCGCCTCCCACGCGCTCGCGCAGATCCCATTCGACCAGGGGTGCCCCGGTTGCGTGACCGAGCGGATGCGCAGCAGGCAGGTGACCGACGAGCCGGTGTGCTGGTTCGACGTGGTCACCCAGGAGTGGCAGCTCAGCCGGCCGCTGCCTAACGGAGGTAGCGCGTGCATGCCGCTGGGCTACACCTGCTTCCCAGCCGACCCGGAAGCGCTCGACGCCGCAGCGCACCGGTTCTTGTAGCGCAACCGCCAAGCCGCATCCGCGTGCGCGAAGCCACGATCGCCAGCGGATGAGCGATCTGCGGGCGGGCGGAGAGGCTAAACGCCTGTGGAGCCGGCGCAAGACCGGGGCTTGCCCTGGCTGCTGGCGGTGAAGCAGGAACCCACCGGAGCGCGGCATGAGCCGCGCAGGAGGAATCCCCGGCCTTCAGACCGGGGAGGACGTCAAGACGGGGTCCCGTACGCCACCTACCATCTCAGCGTGTCAGACCACCCGCACGTCCGCTACGCCCACCCGGGGGAAACCTACCGTGGCTGCACCTACGGCCGGAGGCTCGACGGTGGCGTTGTGGAGCAAGATCGGCAGTTCGAGGCAGAAGACGGCGCGGCGGTCCTGATCATCGACGGGCCGGACGCGCCCGCCGCCGCGCTGGAGCTACAGCTCGTTCACGGGCAAGCGCCAGATGGCCATGGGGTTGTCGGCCCGCTGTTCTGGGAGCCGGGAGCGCAACATTGCGGCTGGTTGCTGCTGCAGTCGGTGCGCGTCGAGCCGGCTGAGCGTGGCCGTGGGTTGATGCGACGCCTCTTGGATGCGGCGCGCGGGCTCGGATTGCCGGCGTTCGCCCGCATCGACAGCGGCGGGATCGGTGACTGGTTGCTCCGCGCCTACCCGCCAGCCCAGCGACCGGGGGGCGTGTACGAGCGCCTCACGTCCCGGTGGGAGCGCGCCACAACCGGCGGCCCGCTGGGGTTCCGGCGCGTCCCGCTGCTGGTGTCGCTGCGGATGTCATCGGACGCGGCGCATGACCTCGACGCCCCCGATGTCCCGACGGCCGCCCGGTTGTTGCTGGCCAGCGCGTTCGACGGCTACACGTTCACCGACCACGGGTTGGAGGTGGAGCGCGAACGCCGGCTGGAGGTCTCACAGCTCGACGACGGCTGGCACGTCGTGCGGTTCGACGGGCAGGTGCGGCTCCGCCAAGGGGAGCTGTTGGGCGCGTATGCGAGCTGGCGGCGGTTCGTGCGCACCCTCCAGGACCCCGCTGAGCCGTTGAGCGAGACTGAGTCGGTCAGCGAGCTCATCGACCGGCCGTTGCGCGCCCGCGTGGAGGCGCTGATGCCGTTCGTGTCGCTGGAGGGTGTCGTGGTCGGCCTCTAGGCCCGCTGCCCGGCGGGGGCGAGCACCATGAACATGTCCCACCCCTCGTGCTTGGGCTGGACTTCCACGACACAGACGTGCGCGAGATCGGCGGCGAGCCGGTCAAGCAGCTGCCGGCCAAGCTCGGGGCGGGTGTTCTCCCGGCCGCGGAACATGACCGTGACCCTAACCTTCGCGCCCTTGCGCAAGAACCGCTCCACGTGAGTTAGCTTGGTGCGGTAGTCGTGGTCGGCGATCTTCGGGCGCAGCTTCATCTGCCGCACCTCGACGGTGCGGTTCTTGCGCCGCGCCTCCTTCTGCTTGCGCGCCTGCTCGTACCGGTACTTGGAGTAGTCGAGCACACGGCACACCGGCGGGGTCGCCTGCGGAGCGACCTCGACGAGATCGAGCCCCTGGTCGGCGGCGAAGCTGAGCGCCTGCTCGACCGGCATCACCCCGACCTGCTCACCGTCGGCCGCGATGACCCGCACCTCACGTGCGGTGATCTGCCCGTTGACGCGGGTGGTGTCTTTGCGGGGTCGGTCGTGTCTGCGGTTGCGCATCAGTGCGAGCTCTCGTTGATGGTCATCGTCGCGCCGACCATACGGCGGCGCTGCGCGGTGACCGCACGCTTTCGCATCGCCACCGGAAAACCACGCCGACCTCGACGAAAGAGATCTGCATCCCCCGCTCGTTCTCCCGCCACAGTCGCTGCGTGGGACGCGGCGCGAGAACCACGATCCAAGCGACGGCCGCCCGGCGTGCCCGCCCCGGCGGCCGTCAAGACACAGCCGCCGGCGCTCTGCGGCAACTGCGCGCGTCCGTCGCGGCGGATGGATGAACAGACCGCCAGCTCGCTCAGAGAGGCCTCCGCAGCGCTTGAGAGGCTCGTGGTGCAGCGCTGCGGATAAGGAGCGCTTCCGCCGCCGAATCGGACGCTCCGGCTACCGGGCGCTCGTCGCCGCCGACGAGAACGGCCGGATCGTCGGTGTGGCGACCATGCGTCAACGGGGACGCAGAGCGGACATGAGTGGCCGGTACGTGCTTGAGCCCGGCGCGGGATCGGCCGTGAACTGTCACGACGCCGTGAGCGGCTCGCGCGTCAGCTCGGCTGCGACCGCGCTCGGGTATCAGTGTGGCGCACGAACGAGAACGCGACGGCGTTCGTGCGCCACCTCGGGTTCGAGCGGGCCGGAACAGGTTGCCGGGAGAAGACCGTCGGGGCGATGGTCGACCACTGCGAGCGGCCGCTCACCTGGCCGTCACAGCCGCTCGACGGCGATCGGCGCAGCGTCCGGGCAATACCGCCTGACTGCGCGCAGCAGATCCGTCGCCGCCCGCTGCGCGACACCCTTGGTCTCATGACGCACGCACCCCGACACCTTCTGGCCGTCGAAGGTGACCGTGTCGGCGAGCTCGTCCGGCAGGTCGGCGAGCACCTCCGCAACGGGCAGTTGACAGCGGGTGTTCACGAGGTCGATGACGATCCGCCAGTCGCACGGGCGCTCTTCAGCCAGCGCCTTCTCCGCGAGGGCGCAGAACTCTCGCAGCGCGTCGTGCTCTGCGTCATTGGTCCCGTAGTCGGCGTAGACGCTCATCGCGATCTGGGCGCGGCGCACCAGATCCAGGGGCACATGGATCGTCACCTCGTCGGCATGGTCGCAAACAAGCGCGACTTCGCGGTCGATCGTGGAGGTCATGCGCCCAGGATAGGGCATCCCGGCAGGCCGACCGCAGCCTTCACCGCGCACCGCTGAGCCGCGAAACCAGCAGCTGAGCGACATCGTTGGCGACAGCGTCCAGCATCGCTCGTTCGTCGCGCAGGCGCTGGAGTTCAGCGTCGGTCTCCGATGCGTCGAAGCTGTAGCGGCGAAGCAGCGTCGCGACCTTCACCCAGCGTAGCTTCTGCGTGTCTAGGTCTCGGCACTCCAGTGCCACCTCGCCGTTGTGTACGCGGATCCGTGGTGTCACGAACAAGCGGATCCGGCGGCCTGCGCCTTTGCCGACGCGGACAGTGTTGACAAGGTCGGCAAGGCCCTGTGGCTCAGGCGGACCCGCCTCGCACCTTGCCCGCTTGAGCGCGAGCTTGGCGAGCGTGGCGGCGTCGATCCGGCGATCCGCGTGGTAGGCCGTGCCACCACCGTAGGGTGTCTTGAGAGCTTGAACGCAGCTAGTCGCGCGGCTTTGGCCCGCCCCACGGGCTGTCGTACACGGCCTCCAGATAGCGGATGATCTCAGAGTCGCTAGCGCCGTCTTCGCGCATCTTCTTGATGTGCTCGTACACCTGCCGTTTGCGCTCGGTCTCCCGTTCCAGCCACCCCACGTCACCGATCACGTACCGAGCGCCCCATGAGCCCTGTTGTGGGTCCAAGCCGCCGGCGGCCTCGACTTCGCGGGCGAGGTTGAGGTGCGCTTCGTGCTGCAGCCAGTACAAGCGCTCGAACTCCACGATGTCGGTCTGGTCGCGGATCTCGCTCATCCGGTCGCGCTGCTCGTCGATGCGCTTGCGTTCGGCGGCGAACCGCGCGGATTCCGGGTGTCCTTCAACGGGCTGATGGGCGGGGTGGGGGCGCTTTGGGGCGGGGGCGTGTTGCCCGTAGTCGACCGGCTGGGGTGGAGTGCGCCGGTCCGGCCGGGTGGGCAGCGGGGCTTGGCCGCTCATGATGTTGATCATCTGCTTGCGCGTGAGCGATTTGAGCCCGCCGTCCGGTAGGCGGATGAGGATCCTCAGCCGGTCGGCGTCGATGCCCGCGATCTCCAGCGGGCCGATCTTCTTGCCGTACTCGAACCCTGACCCGCCGGGCCGCCGCCACAGCTCCCGTTCGAGCTCCAGCGCGAGCCGGCGATCACCGGCCGCTTCCGCATCCGCGATGCGCCGTTCCAGCTCATCATCGGACAGGCGCTGATACGGGCGGTTGCCGGCTTGCGTTCGCGTGCGCGCCCGCGCGGGCGTTTGCGCGTCGCTTCGCTGCCTCAGTCCACGGCCCATATGATGATAATCGTAGACCGGGTCTGGGACCCCGGCCGACTTTGCCCAACCCAGCTCAGGCCGGGTCGTGGGCGGAGAACTCCGCGCACAACGCATCCCACGCCACCGAGAGGATCTCGCGGATCATGCACGTCTCACACCCGTCGTACGGCCCGTACGCCGGCGAGTCGACTCCGTCAGGGTCGGCGAGCGCCTCCTCGCATGCCGCGAGATGTTGCTCGCAGAGGTGCTGGACGCGCTCACCGATGTCTTCGGGAAGCGGCGGCTGCTGATCGTAAGTGGCCTCCAGGGCGCGTCGTGCGACAGCGATCTTCTTGGCAAGGCCGGCTGGCAGCTCGCGCGGGCTGATGTCTCGCAGCGCGTCACGGGCGACGGCGATCTGCGTTTGCCTGAAGGCGTCCGGGGTGGGGTGGATGTTGATGATGTCGCCCATCCGCGCGCCGACCGTAGATGAGCGGCGCGCCGAAGTCGGTGGTGTTCGCTACAGGCCGCGCACGTGTTGTCGCCTGGTCTCGTTCCGGCAAGACGGGCGAGCTTGACGCGCAGCCGACCGGGGAGCTCGTGGGGGTCGCGCGGGTGTTTGCGGCGCAGCTCACAGCTGATGGTGGGGGTTTGGATGTGGGAGCGGGCGTCTTCGGCCGGTGAGGGGCGTAGGGCGGTTGAGCTTTTTCTGCAACCGGTCCGCGTCCTCTGGTCAGCGCGCTCGCCCAGCTTCCCGATGGCCGCACGTCCCCGGGCCTTCACCTGCGCGATCTCGCCAAACACGCTTCATCCGCGGCGCGATCACGCGATCTCGCGGGTGGGGCGCGCCGGCCGGCCCAACGGCGCATGTTGCGCCGGGCGGCAGCCTGCGGTGTTTTTGCTGATCGAAATTCTTAGGCTCAGACCCCCGGCTTCAGCCGTGGGGTTAGCCCATCCCTCTCGATCCTCAGACATTAAATAGCTCCAAGCTGTATACCGTTTGGGTGGCTGTAACACTGCGGCCGAACAGCAACGTCGTCTTCCAGCGCGCGCACCACGTCGTGTGGTGCCCGAAGTGCGCGCCGGACAACCGTGAAAGCCAAGCGGTGTTCCGGTGCCGCGCCTGCGGCCACCAGGACAACGCCGACGTGAACGCCGCGAAGAACATCCTCGCCGCCGGGCTGGCGGTGACAGGGCGTGGAGACCTCGCCGTTGGGCGGTCTGTGAAGCGCCAACCACCCGAGGCCGAGGTCGCGTCCATGCGACCTCGGCCTCGGGAATCCCACGCCTTCAGGCGTGGGGAGGAAGTCAAGTGGTCCACCAGCCATGGGCGCGGTGCTGCTCGACGACCTCGCGCAACAAGGGCGACGCCGGCGCAGCGCTATCACGACCTCCTCTTGCCATGTCATGAGGCTGGCCGCGCCGCCGTGACCCCGCCACCATTTGCGCCGCGGCGCCTCCCGTCATGGCAGCGTGCGCTCCGCAGCGGTTGGGTGTTGCGCGCGTCGCGCTCTTGAACGGCCCCGCTCCGCATCGACCAGCCGGGGCCGCGTGAACTAACGGTCTGCGTCAGTCCTCTGACACGCTTCTAGTGGCCCGGTTCGGACAATCGGGCCATGCGCATCACATGCGACACCGCTCGCTTACGTGCATACATCAGGGCGTCCTCGGGGCTGGTCTCATGGTTCAAGGCGGCCCTGATGATGTAGTACAAGCACTTCTTGTCGGCGACCTTCGAGAGCTTGCGGTTCGGACGCCACCGCCGCTCGCTGAGCCGCGTGTAGAGGCGGCCTCCGATGAAGCTTGCCCACGCGTCCTCCCGGTTGGTGAGGATGTCCGCGTACACTTCTGCCGCCCGCTTGTTCATGATCTCGTCAACCGCCGCCGCGAACTCCTCGTAGCTGTGCCGCGAGATCAGCGACAGCTCGATCTGCTCTTCCAGGTAGTCGTGCAACTTGTCGAGGTCGTGCCGCTCGTAGGGGGAGCTAAGCCCCGTTCCGCCCAGGATGCTGTCGTTGAGCGGCGACCCCTCCTTGACGGCGGGACGGTTGGTGGAACGCCGGAGCTCTCCTGCGGCCAGCGCCGCAGCCAGGCGCTTGGTCTCCTCGTCGACGCCTCTTGCTGCGAGCAGCTCATAGGCGGGGCGGAGCGCGCGCTCGGACCCGCCGAGGATCTCGTCGGTAAGCTCGTCGGCCGCCCGCCGCGGCAGGGCCGGTTGCCCGTTTGCCGCGGACGCGGCCTGCGCCGCCGCCCACCTGCCGTCGCCGCGGCGTCGAGCGACGAGATCTCGCAATGCGGGGGCAACGGCCATGCTGCTGTCACGACCACCTCGTCCCACATGTCGACGATAGTTGCGCTCCGCTGCCGCTTCCGGGATCTCCGCGTCCGATTGCGCCGACAGCCGCGGCCGGAGCCGCGCGCAACGCCGACCAGCGCCCAAGCGGGCCGGCGAGCTGGCCCGCGGGCCCCGCTCCAGCGCACGCTCGATAAGCGGGCTTATGTCAACTTGGACCGGAGAGCGGGCGCCGTCGCCGCCCTGCACACCACACTGCATGAGCTGCGTCGGCAACATGGCACACCAGCTTAGAGGCCCACGTCCTCGCCGGTGAGCATGGCGTGGGCGATGATCCTGGCCTCCGCCTCGCAGTGACCCTGGGCCTCCAGGGCGCGCACGAGCTCCTCGGCGTCCCGGGTGTCCGGAAGCGCCATCAGGCTCTGGCGCGCCTCCTCTACGAGTCTCTGCATCTGCTCGTCGGTCATCGGCATCACCCCAGCAAGCGGTCCGGGGTCTCGCCGATGAGGCGCAGTCGGCGCCGCCTCACGGGCGCCGCGCCACGAGACTCCCGTCGCGCCGCGCCATGTCGCGGCCCCGGAACAGCTTCGGGTCCTGCGACCCTACCGCCACCCGGGCGCGGGTTGGGGCTGGTTCGCTTACCTCCCTCTCAGAGCGCGCGGGCGGGATGCCGTGCGGCGCGCGGCGCGCGCCGGCGAGCAGGCGGTCCAGCCAGAGCCTGGGCGGCCCTGTTGCAGGGCGCCCTTGACTGGCGCGCCGACCTCCGCCGGCCAGGCCGTGACGCCACAAACCCGGCGGCCATCCCGCCCTTCCGTCATTCTCTTGCCATGGGGCGAGGAGCGCACGGCCAAACAACCGCTGCGACACCCTTGACACTGCGCAAGGTCCTGGATCAACGCGCCTCGTCCACCGTCCCCTCGGCCGCCGAGGTGTGGAAGCTGCAACAGGATGACACCACGCCCGATGTGCTGTGGAAGCAGATGAAGCTGGGCGGGAAGGTCTACCGGGTCAACAACCAGCGGCTCGCGGACCTGCGCAAGCGGATCGATCGGCTCAACCGCAAGGCCCGCCGGCTCGGAGCTCAACCGATCCAGCTGCGCGTCACCGCCGAGCGCGACCAGGAGGTCATTCACGCCGACGACGGGGATCGCGTCAACGACATGACGTACGTGGTGCTCGGCGGCTCGGGGCCCGTCATCCCCGGTTATGTGTTCCTCGCCGCGCTCGATCACGGCAACGACAGCGACACCGGCGATGACGCCGTCGCGATCCGGGAGGTCCCGCGGTTCGGCCTGCTTGATGACCTCGACGAGGCGACGGTCGAGAAGCTCAAGGGCGTCGACTTCAACCAGTTCCGTCATACCGAGAACCGCTGTGACCACTGTGGCTACAAACGTCGGCGCAACACCACCTATCTCCTGCTGGACAAGAACACCGGCGGCATCGTCCAGGTAGGGTCGGACTGCCTCAAGGACTTCACCGGAGCCGAAAACCCGGAAGCCGCGGCGAAGTGGGCGGAGATGCTCGCCGCGCTCGACTCTGACATGGAGCAGGAAGCCCGTGAGCTGCACGAAGGGTCACGCCCCGCGATCCGCACCATCGACTACCTCGCCCACGCCGCCGCTTGCATGCGCGTCAACGGGTGGCGGCGCCGCTGGAGCAACGGCATCCGCCAGCACGGCACCGCCGACGAGGCGCACGACAACTACCAGAACGGCTTCATCGAGGTCACCGACGAGGACCGACAGCTCGCCGAGGAAGCGCTGCGATGGGCCCGGGAGGAGCTCCCCGAGAAGGAGAACCTCTCAGACTTCGACTACAGCCTGATGGCGTACGCCGCCTCCGACTACCTCGGCGAGAAGGGCGACGGCACGCTCGCGTTCCTTCCCGAGGCGTACCGCCGGCACCGCGACCGCGACCATGACCGCGCGGAAGCCGCCCGCAGCGACCACGTCGGCCAGCCCAAGCAGCGGCTGAAGGGCCTCAAGCTCCTGGTCAAGTCGGTCAGCTGCACCGAGGGGCGCTATGGATTCACCTACGTCACGCGCATGGTCGACGAGAACGGCAACCACTTCCTCTGGTTCGCCAACAGAGAGCTCAAGCCTGGCAAACGCTACACCCTCTCCGGCACCGTCAAGCGCCACGAGCAGGACCGCCGCACCGGCGCCAAGACCACCGTGCTGACCAACTGCCGGTCCATCACACCAGCCGAGGACGACAGCTGAAGCCGCCGCCCACAGCGCCACCTGCCGCTTGATCGCCTTCCGAGCGCTTGCGCGGCTTGCGCCGGCGCAAGGTCCGCCAGCATGGTCGTTCGCCGCAACACGAAAGCGCGGCGGGGCCACTCGTAGGCTGGCCCGCCCCGGGGCTTCGGGGAGTGCGGGCTGCGTTCGCCCAGCCGCGGGTCGCGGCGGCGCTGGGCTAGCGCATCCGGGCCGACAGCAGCGCGCGCCCTGCCCGGCTGACCCGGCAGCGGGTTGTGGTGATCGCGATGTCGTCACGCAACCTGACGGTGAGCCGACGCGCGCCAACGGGCCACCGTCGCACCGCGCTCGTCGCCAACGACCCGCGGCCGGCGGTGCAGCTGAACCGCACCGCTTTGCCGCTCAGCCGGCCAGCGCGCTTGACGGACACGGTCAGCTTCGCCCCGGAGAGCACGAAACGCGCGCCGTGCTGATGGTCGATGCCGACAACACGCTCAGCCGACGGCGGCAGCTCATAGTAGACGGCGCGGTCTCCAAGCGCCCCAACTGGAGCTGTGAAGGCGATCACGGCCGCGGCCAACGTTGCGAGCATGTGTCAACCGTGCGCCCGCGCACGCGCCTCACGTTCACCGTTTGCCTCATCCTGGCCGGCTAGTCGTACCGGTAGGGCTGCCTGGTCCCGCCAAACCTGGCGGTGCGCGACGCCGGCTCCTGCGGCCAGTCCATCCACGCCTTCTGCCAGGCGCGGTTCTCCCGGCGCCTGCGAGCACGCCGCCGCTCGGGGCGGTACGCGCACAGCGGGCACGAGCAGAGCGTGAACGGGTTGTACGCGCCCAGCTGGTTCCACGACAACGTGAACGGCCACCACGCGTCCGGATGGCCGGGGTGGCGGCGCGCGTCCTCAGGGTGCAGGTAACTCAGGCTCTGGTAGCGGTCCTTGGCCTGCCGCCAGCGGCGGCGAGCCATCCTGGCGGCGTGAAAGCGCGTGTGGGTTCGATCGTGCTTGCGCACAGGACGCGGGTGCGTGCGGCGCGGCATCGCTGTTCCTCCTTGCGTCCGGTCGTTATCGCGACCGGACGCCCACGCTGACAAAGACCTCAAGCCGGCGCGGGCGGCCGGTTCTGGACTGACCGAACGTCCCGGCTGCCAACCAGCCCGGCCTCTGCCCTGCTTGTCGATGCGCAAGCATCACGCGCTCAGAGTGCGACGCGCACACTGTTTCCGCCTCGCCAGAGGAGTGCGTTATCGCCGGCGCAAAGGCCGAGCCGGCGTGCGAGCTCGCGCTTGAAGCGCCGTCGCGCAGACCGTCCGGGATCGCTGTCGCCGAGCGCAGCGCAAACCACGCGGTAGATCACGTTCACATCGAGGAGCCCTGCGAGCTTGCGCCGCCGCAAGATACGCCTGGCGAGGCAGTCGTAGTCGTCTTGAAGAAGACGCCTCCACGCCTGCTCATCTGCCCTGCGGATCTGTTCTGTCGGCGCGACCGCATAGCTCTTCCTTTCCTCCACGGCGAGCGCCCCCTGGAAGTCTCTGTATGCCAGCCCGTCATGCAGGCAAACCGACAGCCTGGCAGGGGCGTCACGTGGAGCGCGAGGCGTCTTTGCCTGAGAGAAGATCGGCGGCAGACCCATCTTCCGCTCGATGGTTGCGGCCCTGAGCCGTTCCAGTTTCACCTGGTTGGCGTACATCACTTCGGCTACGAGCCACAGCAGGGGGTGGCGTGAAGCACGATGTCCCAGCTGACCGGCCGCCTCCACGGCTTTCAAACGCTTGCAGACCTCCTCGCAGAGCTCCTGGTGCCGGTTGCTTGGCGTTTGCTTGGTCGTGATCACGCCAACTCGGGTAAAGCGACACACGTGCGCGTCAGGCGGTTCGTTACGCATGTCACATGAGCGTTGTTCGCAGGCTGTCCGGCACGGGCGCGTTCACGTTGATCGAGATGCTGGTGGTCATGGTCGTGCTGGGGGCGTTGTCTGCGATCGCGCTGCCGTCCTTTCTGGGCCAGAACAACAAGGCCTACGACATCGCGGTCAAGTCGGATCTGGCCAGCGCGTACAGGGCAGCCAGCGCACAACGCGCGGAGTTGAACAACTCCTTCCCCGAAGGCCAGGAGCTCATCACCTCGCTCAAGCACTCCGAGCCGCAGCTTCGCCTCGTCGACTCCTCTGACCCTGCCCCCGGTGAGATCGGGGTGTGCGGGGAAAGCGACGCGACCGTGCTCGCGCTCGTGGGCGCGTCACTGTCGGGGCGCACGTTCAAGCTGACCGCGCCGATCGACGGCTCCTATCAGATTGGAGACGGCGTCTGTGACGTGCCGAACGCCGGCTCTGCCCCCGATGAAGATGACGGTCACGACGAGGAAGCGGACAACCCCTCCGGCTCAAGTGGGCGCCTAACTCTGGTCGCCACGTACCCCGTCGAGCTGTCGGGAGCCTTCGCCGACATCGACGTCGGCCCCCAGGGCGTCTACCTCGGCGACCACGACGCGCTGGCGATCCGCCGCTACAGCACAGCCGGTCAGCAGATCGGGCTGTTCGGAACCCCGGGAGCGTCCGTGCCGCCCTGGAACTTCACCTGGTTGCGAGGATCGGCGGCCGACCCGATCGACGGCAGCCTGTGGGTGTCCAACCTCACCTCCCCGACCGGCGGCGAGTTGCTGCACATCACCCCGGACGGGAGCGTGCTCAAGCGCATCGATGTCAGCGACAACCTGCCCGCCGTTCCCTTCGCGGTTAACAACGACCATGAGGTGTACCTGCTCGCCAGCCACATCAACGACTATGCGATGGGGCCGGCGAAGATCATCCGCATGCGGGCTGACGGGACGGTCCTTGACGAGTTCGGCGATCCCCAGGACGACCTGGTGCTCGACGGGGCTGCGCTCTTGCCCAACGGCGGCGTGATCGCGATGACCAGCTCCTGCTACATGCCGCCGTCGTGCACGCTGCGGCGCTACAACGCCGCCGGGAGCCACCTGGAAGCCATCACCATCCCGACTTTCGGCCCCGCCGTGATCTTCGGATCGGACCCGTCCGGGGCGGTGTATCTCGTCGAGATCGATGTGTTCGGCAGCAGGGAGATCACCGTCCACAAGCTCGATGCCGACGGCGAGCTGGCTGCGTCATGGGTGAACCTCGATCAGCTCGACGGCGATCCACTCAACGTCGCCGGCATTGCGGTCGCGCCGGACGGTGATGTGTGGGCGCTCGTCAACTCCGCCCCGCCGGGCGACATCGACCCGGGCGGCTGGTCACTGATCCGCTTCGTCCAATAGTGGCATGAGCAGCCGCGCCGGCCGACATGGAGGCGTCGCTAGGCCCGGGGCGCAACCCCGGGCCTAGCCCGGTGCGTCGCCTATCCGCCAGCGTATGAGATGATCCTTACGAGCCGTTCCACTACACTGAGGATGATGTCCAGTGTCTTGACGCGCTCCATTAATCACCTCCTCTCGTCTTCGTCGAAGCAACCCATTACCCCCACCATATCTGCGTCTTTGCAACACAAGACGCCGCGCAATCCAGGCGATCCGGGCGCGTAGAGCCCCGGGACGCTCACCGCGCGCATCAGCGCGCTACGCGCCTTGCGCGTAGTCTTCACCGGCAGGCCTTGGCCGTGACGGTGAGCGTCCGATGGTTAGCGTCGCAGCGCGGCGACAGCCACCGCCGCCACGGCGAGCGCCAGCCCGCCCGGGCCGATCAGCACATCGGCGGCCGCGCGCAACGGGCTGTGATGATGTGAGCCGGCCGCCATCGCCAGCAACCCGACCGCGACCACCCCGCCCAAGCAGCTCGTCAGCGCGAACCAACGGCCGGAGAGCCCGCCGCGATAGCGCAGGATCCGCAGGCTCTTGTACACCTTCCCGACCTTGATCGAAATTCTTAGGCGCAGACCCCCGGCTTCAGTCGTGGTGTTAGCCCATCCCTCTCGATCCTCAGACATTAGATAGCTCCAAGCTGTACGCTGTTTGGGTGGCTGTAACACTGCGGTCGAACAGCAACGTCGTCTTCCAGTGCGCGTACCACGTCGTGTGGTGCCCGAAGTGCGCGCCGGACAACCGTGAGAGCCAAGCGGTGTTCCGGTGCCGCGCCTGCGGCCACCAGGACAACGCCGACGTGAATGCCGCGAAGAACATCCTCGCCGCCGGGCTGGCGGTGACAGGGCGTGGAGACCTCGCCGTTGGGCGGTCTGTGAAGCGCCAACCACCCGAGGCCGAGGTCGCGTCCACGCGCCTCAGCCACGGGAATCCCCCCGCCTTCAGGCGTGGGGAGGAAGTCAACACCTTCGCCGCCTTCCCCGCCTTGGCGACCTTCAGCATCTTCGCCAGCGGGGCAAGGCGCAACGCCGCGAACGCTTCCGCCAGAAACGGGGTCAGCGGTGACGACGCCAAGAGACGATGAACACGTCGGGCTTGTGGCCGCGCATCCACCCCAGCCGGTCAGGGCTCACCGCGAGCATGACCGCGACCTCGAAGGCGAACACCAACCACACCAGCACGCCCCCGCCGCGCCGATCTCCTGCCGCGGATGGGCGTGGGTGGCGTGCATCACCACCGACGGGATCGCCGCCGCGGCGGCCGCCAGCACGTACGGGCGGAAGGCGCGTTCGACGCGCGCCGGGCTGTGATCGAGTGTGGTGTACGAGGCCACCAGACCAACAGCACGGCGCTCACCGACCGTCGCCGCGAGCTCGCCGATCGGGCAAGCGCACGCGCACACCGCTACCACTACGAGGATGGGCCGCGGAACCAACAGCCATCTCAGCGCATCGGCACAGCTGCGCCGCCTCGTCGAAGCGCGCCGAGGGACGACGAGCAACGGCCGGCCCCGCTGGGTCTCCCCCTTCGACTTCACCGGCCAGCGCAGCGTGCTGCGCGACCGGCATTTCACCCCGGTCGCGATCATGCAGCCCGACGGGACCGTCCACTCCATGACCGGCGTGCCGCTTGGCAGCGTGAACATCGAAGGGCGCGTGATCGCACCTGACGGGGAGCCGCTCGGCCGAGCCGACGCCTCGGGGCGCATCTACAACCGCTACGGCACCTACGCGGGCCGGGTGGACATGACAACCGGAGCCGTTTACGACCACTGGGACCTCCAGGCCGGCCATGTGGACAAGCCCTACCTCGGCGCCGCCGCCGCGCTGCTGCTCATCCTCGGCGATTGAAGACAACGCATCAGCGCAGCCGCCGACCCGGCGCGCCGCACCGGCCAGGCGCCGCTGGGGCGCATGGCCGGATCGCCGGGCTGCGCGCTCTCGCCCAGCGCGCCCAGCGGCGCCGCTTTGCGCAGGGCCGAGAAGCCCGGGGTGTCCGCGCCCCGCCCCAGCCGGCCTGGGCGACGGCTTTCCCGCAAACGCTGTGCAGCCAACAGACCGACCGGTTAGCAGGCGCTTGCCCCGATCAGGCTAGGCGAGCGAAGCTCCCGCAGCCTGTCGCCCCAAGCCCTTGCCCGCGCCGCGCTTGGACGACGCCTCGCAACAGGCTGGGTTGCTCACGCGCCGGCGCGGCGCCCCTGGCGCGTACGTCTGCCGCTTCGCGCCCACCCGGCGCATCCGTGCCGTGCGCGCACAGACTTCGATGAAACCGCCTGGCAGACGGCGCGCGCAGCCTAGGGCTGGAGGGGATGACGGTCGAGGCGTGGCTGGAGCGCGACGTCGCCGGGCGGCTCACCCGCCCCCGGGCCGAGCAGCTGCTTGAACGCCTGATCACCTCCGGGTGGGCGGTCGCGCCGACCGGGGTGCTGGCACTCGCCAGCGAGCACTTCGCCGCCCAGCTTGAGCGGGTACGCGAACGCCGCCCGGACCTGCTGGACGCCGAGCCGCCCGACATCTGGCTGGGCGAGTACTAGTGCGCGCCGGCGAGCCTGCGGACCACCGCGGCGACCTGCTCGTCCATCCACAACCACCACACCCCGCGCTCATCACGGCGCAGCCGATGCGGGCGCTTGCCGTCGTAGCGGTAGCGGGCCCGGCGCGCGTACGCCCCGAGCGCGCCGGGGAGCTCGCGGCGGCCGCGCAACCCGAGTTTCGCCGCCAGCTGCCGGTGGGTGAACTGCCTGCCGGGTTCCTCGGCGAGCGCGGCCCATGCGCGTTGCTGCACCCCTCCCGGCCACGACTCGCGCCAGATCCGCTCGACCAGCGCTGTGTCGACCTCGGCGAGGTGCGGGTCGATCTCCCCGCCGGTTGCGATCGCGTGCGCGCTGGCGGGCTTGGCCCGACCGTCGGCCCAGGCGGCGATCAGGCGCATGGCCTCGATCACCAGCGGCTCCGGCACCGGCACCATCACAAACCCCGGCGCATTGCTTGAGCTGGTGTGCTGCGCGCGCGACCCCATCGTATCGACATGTACCGTAGCGACACAACCGGATGAAGCGATGCCTCAAGCATCATGCGGTTGGCTTGGCGGGTTGCGCCGTGTGCTCAGCGGCCGGTCCGCTTGATGGCGGGTGTGCGCTGAAGCCGGCGCGTCCGCCGCCGCCACGGCCTGTCCTGAGCCTGCCCTCCCGCCGCATCACCGCGCTTGTCGGCGAGCAGCCTGTGGAGGAACCGGCCGAGCTGCTCCTCGCGTTCCTCCAGCATCTCGCGCGCCTCCTGCTTGAGCAGCTCGATGTTGTGTTGGTTGGCGCGGTCCAGCTTGTCGGATGCCTTGGTCAGCTCGGTCTGCAACCGCAGGTAGCGCTCATCCCCCAGCAGCTCCCACAGCTGGTAGTCGGTGGTGTTCGACACCCCGTCGAAGACCACATCGAGCACGTTCGGGGCCCAGCCGCGCAACCCCCAGCCGCGGATCTGCTCGTGCGGCAGCGGCTTGGTCTGCGAGCCGGTGCCCAGCGACAGCACCATCACGTCGTCATGGTGGCGCTCACCGGGCCTCTCCACGTGCGCGTCCGCCCACGCGCACATGCCGGGGTTGTTAGCGAACACGCCGCCGTCGATCAGCGAGTAGGTGTTGCCGGAGATCTCGTTGCGGACCTCCACCGGCTTGAAGTACGTCGGGGCTGCGACGGCGGCGCGGACGACGTCGCGCATCTTGAAGTTCTTCGCGGGGTTCTCGCGGGCGCGCCCGGAGCGGAAGAAGAACGGCTCTCGTCGCTCGGTCTCGTAGACGGGGACCAGCACGTCGGTGAGCGCGTCCTTGAGCTCGGCGTCCCCCAGGTAACGCTTCAGCGCCTCGTCGAGCTTCTTGTCGCTGTACTTGGAGCCGAGCACCCCGCCGGCGGTGATGAGCTTGCGCAGCAGGGACCGGCGGAAGATCTCCGGGCCTTCCCGCTCGTACAGCTCGACGAGCTCGCGGGCGCTCCACCGTGGCTTGCCGTCCTCGCCCGGGACGGTGAGCGCGAGCGCGATGATCGCGCCGGTGGAGGTGCCGGCGATGAGGTCGAACAGCTCGGCCGTCGGCTTGCCGGTGCGCTCCTCGATCTCAGCCAGCGCCATCGCGGGGATGATCCCCCGGATGCCGCCGCCGTCGATGGACAGCACCCGCCGGTAGCGGCTGTCGCGGTCTGGCAGATCCCGCCCCGGGATGCGCGTCATCCGCCGCGGCTTGGCGGCAGTCGCGTCGAGGCGCTGGCCGGCTCCCCTTCCCATGTCAGAAAGCTGCGCCCGTCCGGCCCGTGCGTCCGGGTTTTCGCCCGCGCCGGCCAGCGGGCCGGCGCAGACCAAGCCAAGCGGGCCGGCGAAAACATCACCTGGCGGCGTGTCGGCGCGCGTACGGTAGCTGACGTGGACGCCAACGAGATGCTCAGCTTTCTCACGGATGAGGAACGCGCCCAGCTGGCCGCCGAGATGCGCGCGGTCAACCGCCTGCTCGCGGCCACGCTGGTCGAAGCCGCGCACGCGTACGCCCTGCTTGCCGGTGAACGACGCCCGCCAGGTGGCGCCCCCGACGCGGCGCGGCGGTGCCGGGACTGGGCGGTGCAGCTGGTACGGGCGCTCGCCGCCGGCAGGCGGTATCTGCCGCTCGCCCGGCTGGTGCTGGATGAGGAGGATCACCCTGCGCGCGGCCGGCTGGTTGCGCGTGAGCTGGCGGCGGCGTTCCAGCTGCTGCGTTGCCGTTACGAGTCGGGTTGGGCGCCCGCCGATGTGGTGGACCCCGCGCTGATCCAGGCGCGCCTGGGGCTGCTGCAACCCTGGCTGGAGAGCCAACGCGTGCTGGAGGGCGAAAGATGAACGAGCAGATGGCAGCGCACCTGCGCGCCCTCGATGAGGACGAGCGCTACGAGCTGGCGGTCGCCCTGCACGCCAACACCCTCCAGGTCGCGTCGGTGATCTCAGACGCCCTCAACCTGTACCCGCAGGCGCTGAAGCTTCCCGCCGCGGACGCCGCCGCGTTGGCGTCCCCGCTGGTGGTGCGCTTCGCGGTCGGGACGGTCGCAACCCTCAACCAGCACGTCTACGCCCAAGCGCTGCTAGCCGAGCGGCATCGCCCGTCGGTGGTGTTCGAGCTGCATCAAGAGCTCGCCGAGACGTTCACGCTCCTGGAGGCCCTGCCGCTCGCCCAGACGGCAGAGGTGGAAGCTGACCTGCGCGGCGGGCTGATCACCGATCTGCGGTTGCGCGCCCTGCTGGAGGCGCCGGGGGTTGGTGAGTGGCTTGAGCACAACACGCTCTCGCCGGACGCCGTCGAGCGCACGCTCGCCGACCGGGCCCGCGAGACCGCCGAGCTGATCGCCGCCCTTTGACGTCCTCCCCGTCCTGAAGGACGGGGATTCCTGCCGTGCCGCCTTACGCGACACCTCGGTGGGTTCCTGCTTCACCGCCAGCAGCCACCGCGAGCGGTGGTCTTACGCCGGCTCCACAGGCGTTTAGCCTCTCCGCCCGCCCGGCGGCGAGGATGTTCTTCGCGGCGTTGAGGTCCCGGTCGTGGACGGTGCCGCATGCCGTGCACGTCCAGGCGCGGACGTGCAGCGGTTTGGGACCGTCCAGCACGCCACAGGTAGAGCAGATCTGGGAGGTGGGCTCGAACCGACCGATCTTGATGAGCGTCCGCCCGTACCGTGCGGCCTTGTACTGGAGCATCGCCACGAACTGAGCCCAGCCTGCGTCGTGGACGCTCTTGGCCAGCCGGGTGCGCGCCAGACCCTTGACCGCCAGGTCTTCCACGTACACCGCTTGGTTTTCGCGGATGATCTTCGTGGAGAGCTTGTGCGCCCAGTCCCGCCGCGCGTCGGCCACCCGCGCGTGCGCTCTCGCGACCTTCAGCCGCGCTTTTTCCCGGTTCTTCGAGCCCTTTTGTTTGCGGGACAACGCCCGCTGCGCTCTCTTCAACCGCCGCTCGGCGCGGCGAAGAAACCGGGGGTTGGCGATCCTCTGCCCGTCTGACAGTACAGCGAAGTGCTTCAACCCCAGGTCAATCCCAACCTCGGCATCAGTCTCCGGCAGCGGCTCGGGGTCGACCTCGACGACGAACGAGGCGAAATACCGCCCGGACGCGTCCTTGACCACGGTGACCGAGGAGGGCTCGGCCGGCAGGTTCCGCGACCAGCTCACCCGCACGTCCCCGATCTTCGGCAGGCGAAGCTTCCCGCCCGGCGTGACCCGGAACCGGGCGTTGCGGGTGAACCGGATCGCCTGCCGGCGATCCTTGCGGGACCGGAACCGGGGCGGAGCCACCTTCGGCCCTTTCCGCTTGCCGGTGGCCGAGGCGAAGAAGTTCCGGTGGGCGGTGTTCAGGTCGGCCACGGCCTGTTGCAGCACCACCGAGGACACCTCGGCCAGCCACGCCCGCTCCGGCGTCTTCTTCGCCTCGGTGATGACCTGGCGCATCAGGGCAGCGTCCGGGATGTAGGGCAGCCCAGCCTCGTGCGCCGCCCTTCGCGCGGCCAAGGCGTCGTTGAACACCACCCGCGCGCACCCGAACGCCTTCGCCAACGCCTGCCGCTGACCCGGCGTCGGGTAGAGACGGAAGTTGTACCGCAGCTGCACAATAATCAGCCTGGCATTGGTTTATGACCGGCACCCGGTCTTCAACGATGCCCACCTGAACCGGTTGGAAGAGATCTTCCGCTCGGTGTGTGAGGATTTCGAGTGCGAGCTGGTCGAGTTCAACGGCGAGACCAACCGCGTCCACCTGCTGGTGAACTTCCCCCCGAAGGTCGTCCTGTCCAAGCTGGTCAACTCGCTCAAGGGCGTGTCCTCCCGGCGGATGCGCCGAGAGTTCCCCGAGCTGGAGCGCCACTACCTGTGGTCAGGCCCCTACTTCGCCGGGTCGGTCGGAGGCGCACCACTGTCGGTGCTGCGGCAGTACATCGAGCAGCAGGACCGGCCTCTCTGATCGGGGCTACGCCCCGAGCGTCCCTTCACCACCGGGCTGAAGCCCGGCGCACTGGGACGCATCTTGGTAGCTCACAACACGCAACGCCAGGCGCGCGCCCGGGCTTGCTGGGAGGCGAAAGACGCCGGGCGGCGCGGTTGTCGCGCGTAGGTTCACGACATGTCCGACGTCGACAAGCTCCAGAACGCCGAAGAGGAAGTCGCGCAGATGCGCGAGGAGGCTGAGCGCGCCGAACGTGAGCGGCTGCGGAGGGATCTCGCGCGTGAGCCGGTACGCGACACCGCGAGCAAGCCGCACCGGCGGGTGGAAGCCCGCCTCGATCAGGTGCAGACGTTGGCGAACATGCGCGCCGGCGACCTTGATGAGCTGCACGAGCTCGCGGTGTCCATCCGTGAGACCGGACTCATCAACCCGCCCACGGTCCGCGCCACCGGCGACCCGGACAAGCCGTATGAGCTGATCGCCGGACGGCGGCGGTTTGAGGCGATGAAGCTCGTGGAGGAGGTCGAAGGTCAGCGCACGTGGCCGCTGGAGCTCATCGAAGGCGTCGATGACCGGGAGGCGTTCACGCTGCAGTTCGTCGAGAACTTCCAGCGCAGCGACCCAGAGCCGATCCAATTCGCCCGCGCCGCCCGGGCGATCATGAGCAAGGACACCGCCCTGACCGCGGCGGATGTCGCGCGGATGGTCGGCGCGCCGCCGGGCTGGGCGCGCAAGGCGCTCAAGCTCCTGGACCTGCCGGAGCAGATCCAGGAGCGGGTGGAGTCCGGTGATCTGTCCTTCACCGCGGCGGACTTCGTCCGGCGCGGGATCGCGAAGGGGACCGTCAGCGAACAGGAGGCCGTGGACTTGGTCGAGCGGCGCGTCGCCGGGGAGATCAAGGACGCCGAGCTGAAGGAGAGCGTCGGTTACAAGCAGGCGGTCAAGCCGGACAACTACGAGGAGATCTCCCGCCAGCTGGATGAGGCGCGTTGGGCCGCTGAACGCGGCGAGCGCGTCAGCGCGGCCAACGACACCTTCGACGAGGATGAGGAGGTGGATTTCGCGGCCGCTTCGCCGGCTTGCGCACGCGAGGTGGATGACCTCCCGGTGCCCCGCGCCGACCGCGATGGCGTGCGCCCCGAAGACAACGCGCCGCTGCCAGACGCACCGTCCCAGGACGGGCCCGGGCTGGTGATCTCACCGCAGCGGCGGAGGCTCACCGCGCGGCAGGCGTACGCGTATGTGATCGGGCGCCTGTTGCGCGATCACGCAAGCGATGAGCTGCTCGCCGAGCTGGGCGTGGACCGCAACCAAACCTACCGGCTCGGGTGGGAGCTGGCCGAGCATGACCGCGGCGTGGTGCTGGAGCGCATCGCGGCGGAGATGCTCGACGCCGACCCGCAGCCGCCCGCGGTGATCTTCCCCGCGTCCGGGGCGATCCCAGCCGACCTGAAGGTCTGGTAGCCCGCGTCGTCTGCGACACCCCGCCCGTCGGCGCGTCACCGACGGCGCGCCGCTTGCCCATCAGCGCTCGCCCGGGCGGGCGCTCTCGATCGCGCCCGGCCATGGCGGCGGCCCGCCGCCGCCACAGCCGGGCGCGTGCCTGCCCACTTGCGGGACCGTCCCAAGCGTTTCAGCTTATGGCGAAACCGCTGTTCGAGGAGCTCGCAGCTGATGTGGCGGTTGAGGTCGCGGGCGCGTGGCTGCCCTCACCTCCCCCACCCCGGCCAGGCTGTTCGCAGCCTTGTTCGGGGGACGGCCGGGAGAGCCCTATCGTTTGGTGGCGGCCGGCGCTGTCTTGAGGGGATGGGCTCCAGCGAGCATGGCCGCAACGTCCTACACCGCCCGGCGGTCGAGCGCCGCTGTTGGCGCGAGGACGTCGGCGAGCAGCGGATCGGGCGGGCGCCGGCAAGAACGCGGCGCGACGCCGCCACGCATCGGCGCGGCATCGCCGCCCGCCGGCGCGATCCGGGGCGCTTGCCGACCGCCTCGCGCAAGCCGGCGACCGCCGCGTCGGCGCCGGTTCGCGCGCCCCTCCCCACGTCCCGACCGCACCTCCCCTGGCCGCGCCATCGGGGTCTTCTCGCAGACGGTGAAAGGCGCGGTGCGGCCGGCGGCGGGCTGATGCGAGAAGCACGCAGGCCTTGCGGTGCCCGCCCTTACCTTCGCCGCATGCCCGTCGAGCACGTCATCGCCCAGGTTCGGTCTGTGAGCTCACGGATCGAGGACATCGCCCGCAAGTTGCAGCGCCGGGTCGCCACCGCCGAGGCCGGTGCGGTGCGGGTCACCGTCAACGGGAGGATGCGGATCAAGCAGATCACCATCGACCCAGACCGCCTCGACGTCCGCGACATCCAGCGGTTGGAAGCCGACGTCGCCGAGGCGGTGAACGCGGCTGTGGAGGCCGTGCAGGCCAAGGCGGTTGGGCGCTGGTCTGAGCTCGCCGAGGAGCTGCACGCCGTCGGCCGCCAGGGCAAGGCCGAGGATGAGGCGCCGGGTGAGGGGGTCGGTGAGCGGTGAGCGGCGGGCGTTCGATCGTGCCGCGCAACACCGACACCCCGCCGGAGGTGGCGCCGCCGCTGAATCTGGTGTGCTTTGCCTCCCGGGACGTGGAGCTCTTTGACGACGAGCTGGATCAGGCGCTCAGCGGGGCGGACTTGGTGGTCGCGCTGGGCAACGTGAACCTGGAGCGGATCGCCAACATCCTCGACCCGCGCCAGCCCGCGCTCGCGGTGCTGGGACCGGAGGATCCGCAGAAACCGCCGCCGCCGCCGTTCCGCGCCCTGCACGGCAACGGGGTGACGTTCCGGCATTGGCGCATCTGCGGGGTGTCCGGCGGCCCGCGGACTGCGCAGTCCGGCGAGGATGCGTTCACGCTCGCCGAACGTGACGCGGCGGCGCTGATCGGCGGGCTTCCAGCCTGCGACATCCTGCTCACCTACGCGCCCGCCGCCGGGATCGCCGCCGCCGGCGATCACGTCGCCGCAGGCGAGGAGGACGGCGTGCAGGTGCCGGAGTTCCCGCCGGGGTTCGCGGCCCTGGACGCCTACCTGGAGGAGAACCCGCCCGCCTACCACTTCTACGCGCACCCGCACACCCACGTGATGACCAGCTACGAGCTGACCGACGCGATCGGGGTGTGTGGGGTGCTCGCCCCGCCGACGTTGCTGTACGTCTAGGCGGCGTGCAGCGCCCGGGTGGGGTCGGCTGGCGCGCCGAGCCCGAGCTCGCCGAGCGTTGCGCGCTGCGCGGCACCCACCGCCCCAGGCGCGGGGCGGAGCGCAGTCATTCGAGGGCGTCGTCGACGGCGCGGCACAGCTCTCCCAGCCCGCGGGCTTCGAAGAGCTCGCTCAACGCCACGAGCGCCGCGCGCGCAACCGCCGGCTCCAGCAGCGCGCTGTAGGCACGCCCACACCAGCTCGGCTTCTGCGGCGGCCGGGCGGGTTTCCTGGAGGTGGCGGGCATGCCGGCGCACCCGCGCGCGGGCGAACCTGCCCGCGTCGTGGCGGTACAGCAGCAGAAGCCTGAATGCGTCGGCGAGCGCCAACTTGGCCCCCACCTCCGCCGCGGCGGCGGCCCGTCAGCGGCGCTCGGAGCAACGCGGGCAGGCCCGCTGGCCGCAGCGCTGGGCAAGCGGGCGGTCGCAGCAGCAAGCCCCCTGGGGGTCGGGGCGCTTGCAGCGGGCGCACACCGGCCCGGTCCACACCAGGGCGGGGCTGGGGCGGTCGGGGCGGCGCCAGACGCGCAGCATCGGGACCTTCTGGGCGCCGATGCGCTGCAGCTTCCAGCCGCGGTAGCGCCAGTCCCGGCCCACGATCAGCCGCATCGCGCGCCTGACCGCCTCCAGGCGCTTGGCCTCGGGGTGGAGCTCATGCAGGTCGAGAACCCGCAGCAGCGGCGCCTCCAAGTACAGCTCTCGCACGTGCACCTGGGGGCCGTGGGGGTTGGCCGGGTCGGGATGCAGGCCGTTGGCCGGCCAGTTCTCCGCCTCCAGGTAGGCGTAGAGCAGCAGCGGGGCGCGCCACAGCGCGCACAGCACCGGCCAGGCGACATGGGATTCGACCAGCGCGTTGCGCTGGCTTCGGTCAAGGCCTGAGCGCAGCAGCTCCGCCAACCAGGGGCGCAGGTGGTAGAGGTCGTCGTCGTGGGGGTCGCGGGTGAGGATCCGCTCGGGCCGCTGTGGGGTGCCGACCTGCCCGAACCCGGTGAGGGTGAACGACAGGCGCGCGTCGCACAGCCGCTCCAGGCTCGCGCGCGCCTTCGCGACATGCCCTGCGTTCTTGGTCGCTGAGGTGTAGGAGGCGAGCCGCGATGGCGGCAGGTACAGCTCCCGCAAGCGGCCGTCGTGCTCTTTGGCGACCGCGGCGATGACCGAGAACACCCGCAGCTCCCGCCATGACAGGCGCGCGCCGGCGACGTACAGCTGGCCGTTGGGGACCTCCAGGTGCAGGCCCGTGGTGGGCGGCGGGTTGTCGGCACGGGAGAACAACCCCAGCCGCACGAGCGGGCGCAGCAGCGGGACGGTGTGGCCGAGCGTGATGGCGGGGGAGCGGGCGCGGGCGAACGGGACCTCCCGCAGCGTCCGGCGGGCCTCACGCTCGGCCTCGCCGAGGTCGATGCCCCACAGCGGCGGCGGGAGCGCCTGGTCGAGCTCGCGCGCCCGGCCTGGGTGGTGTGCCATCAGGCCGCCCCGGTCAGCTCACGGCCGGCGGGCGCCAGCCCGGCGCGGTTGGCCGCCAGCCGCAACTCCGCCTCAACCGCGTCCAAGGAGACGACCGCCAGCGCCTGGCAGCGCGCCAGCGTCTCCTCCAGCGGACCCTGCTCAACCCAGCATCCCTCACCGTCGCTGACCAACAGCGCACCGCGCCCCTCGGGCCGTCGGCGCAGCGCCCGCAGCGCCGCGCTGACGCGCTCCAGCGGCATGTCGCATCCGGCGACGGCGCGCAACCGCGCGATCACGGCCAGCTCGAAAAGGTCCTCGAACGCATACAGCGCACCGGACCCGCGTCCGCCGGCCCGCTTGACCGACGGCACGACGAGCTCGTGAGCGGCGAGGTAGCGCAGCTGCCGGCCGCTCATCCCGACCAGCCGCGCCGCCTCCGAGGTGGGGTACCCGAAGCGCATGCTGGGTCGGCAGCGTACGTCCGCCCGCGGACGGAACAAGCACGACAACGACGGCCAGCTTGTTCGCCCGGCTATGCCACCGGTGTCGAGCTTGTTCGCCCCTCCGCCCCGGGCGGGCGCGCCCCAGCCAGCCCCTGTCCCGACAGCAGCGTGTCAGGACAGCCGCGTGTCTGCTCGCCGTCCGGACATGTCTCACCCCTGTGCGGCGGGTCAGGCGGACTTCGCGCGGGCGAAAACGACATCGGTGTAACGCCGCCGGGCGGTCTGTTAAGAAGTTGGCCGTCGGTGACGAACCCTGGGCGGGGTTCGACGCTGGTGGCGAGGCGGATGACAGCGCCGGCGAAGAGACCTCCCTCGCTGCCAAGGTTCTTCTCCCGGCGCCCTGTTCCTCCTTGTCTGCTGCCGGCGAAGCCACGTTGCCGGCCGTTGTCGACCGTTAGGGGTTGGAGCCGTTGCGGGGAGCGGAAACCCGCACCAGCTCTGGGATCACGGCCGGATCCGCTGCCGCAGTGAGCGCCCCGGAATCCCGCAGCCAGCGCCGCCCTCGTCCGCTACCAGGCGCCTTTTGGGCCCCGTAGCGGACGAGCGCCCCACCCCGCGCCGAGCCGCCGCACCCCGCGCTTTGCCGCAGCGGGCGCTGGGTGCGCGCAGATCCCGCAACAGGCGCAGGGCTCGCGGCCTCCCCCAGGCAGCGCCCCCGGCGGGCGGATCCCGCACCGCGCGCCCGATGGCGGTGATGCCGAAGTGGGCGCTCGGCGGCCACCCATCCCGCACCCCGCGCCGCCTGGCGGGATGCCCGTAGGGTGCGCTTGCCTTGGGCGGGTCCCGCAGGCAGCGCGCGCAGGGCGCGCACGGCCGGGTCGGCCTTTGGCAGGGGCGCCCGCTCCCGGGCCCGTTGACGAAGAGCCGCGTCTCTGCCAGCCGTGATCACCAAAGCCCGGCATCAACCCGCGCGCGCTCCTAGCGTCGCGGCATGGTTCGCACACTGGCACTGGCGGTCTTGGCCTGCGTCGTGGCCTGGTGCGCGATGGCCGCCGCGCCCCCAGCTGCGCCGCAGGACCACCTGCCCGCAGCAGAACACGCTCACGCCGCGGCCAAGAAGGACAAAAAAGCGCGCAAGGGCAGGCGGAAGGGCCGGGCGTCTCGCGCACGCAAGCACCGCCGAGAGCGCGAGTGCTCGTTCTCCGACCGGGCCGTGGGGCGCAGGGGGTGTGAGCCCGAGCGGCCGCAGCTGCCGAAGCTCCCCTCCGCGGCGATCCCGGCCGGCGTGGCGGTGTTCGTGCTGCTCGGCGCCGGCGTGCTGGTCAAGCTCCGCCGCCTCGGCCGCCTCCCGTCACGCCGCAGCGCCGAGCGGGACCGCGCCGAGCTGTACGACGAGATCGAATGGGAGGAGTGAGGCGCCCGGGCCTCACCAGGCGCGATGGATTCGCTTCAGCTGCTGCTCGCCGCGCTGGTGCCGCTGGAGTGCGCGCTGTTGTTCGCCGGTCAGCGGCGGTTGTTCTGGGACGCCGAGGAGACCGTCGGGCGGCCCCTGGCCTTGCTGTTGGCGCTGCCAGGCACCGTCCTGCATGAGGCCGCGCATTATCTGGCGTGCCTGCTGCTCGGCGTCCCGGCTGGCCGGCGGGCCGGGGCGCGCGTCGAGCTGTTCCGCCCGCGCAACACCGAACAGGGGCTCATCCTCGGCCAGGTGCCGCACGCCGCCTGCGACCCGCTGCGCAGCGCGCTGATCGCGATCGCCCCGCTGCTGCTGGTCCCGCCGCTGCTGATCGGCGCGAGCATGCTGATCTTGGGAACGCCCAACCCTGCGGATCTGCCCGCCGCCATCACGGGCGCCCCGCTGTGGAAGGTGGCCTTGTGGGCGTACATCGCCCTCTCCGCCGGCCAGGCGGCGTTCCCCTCCCCCGGGGACCGGGTCGGGTTCGCCGGGGCGGCGTGCCTGCTGGCGCTCGCCGCCGCGCTGATCAGCTGGGTGGTGCGCTCCCACGGCACCGACGCCCTGATCGTCGTGGCGGCCGACATCGGCGCGATGCTGGCGGTCCCCGCGGCGGCGGCCGCGGTGTGCCTTGGCGCGTTCGCGCTGCTGCGCACCCGCCGTGCACGAAAACGGGTCCGCGAAGCCTGACGGGCCCTACCGTCAAGCCATGAGGAAGACCCGCCGCCTCAAGAAAGGTGACCGTGTCGCGCACCTCACCTTGGACAACCGGGACGGCACCGCCAAGTGCGGGATCGTCGAAGACACCGTCGGCGACGACGAGCAGACGCTGGTGATCGGCCGCTTCGACGACTCCCCGACCCCTGAGGCCTACGACAGCCGCGAGGTGGAAAAGCTTCTGACCATCCCCGGGCTGGGCCGCGGCCCGGTGCTGCTGTACCCGCGGCACCTGTGGCGGCTGCTGACCCGCCCGTTCCGCCGTGACGCATAAGCGCCGCCGGGGTGTCGTGCGCACCCCCATGGTCGCCGGGCGATGCTGATCACCGTCCACCCGCACGCCCGCGCCAAGCAGCCAGCCTCGATCGACACCCCGCAACGGCTCGATTGGGCGGCCGCCGTCCTCGCGCGCCACGACCTCACCCCCACCCTCGTGGACGCCCCGGCCACGCACGCCCAGCTGCAAGCCGCGCACGACCCCGCTTACCTCCGCGGCCTGCGCGCGCTCAGCGCGAGGGGGCGTCCCGCCCTCCTGGACCCCGAGCTCGTCGTGGACGAACACACCTGGCCGGCTGCGGTCGCCGCCGCCGGGGCGGTGTGCGCCGGCGTCGATCACGCGCTGGATGCCGGCGAGTGGACCCTCCACCTGTCCCGCCCCGGGTCCCACCACGCAGGACCCGGCTACGCCCTGGGGTTTTGCGTCATCAACAACCTCGCCGTCGGCGCCCGCCACGCGCTGAGCTGCGGCCTGGAGCGCGTGGCGATCCTGGACTTCGACGTCCACCACGGCAACGGCACCCAGGACATCTTCTGGACCTGCGGGCAGGTGCTGTGCGTGAGCATGCACCAACACCCCTTCTTCCCCGGCACCGGCAGCCCGGACCAGACCGGGGCGGGCGCAGGGCGTAACACCACCCTCAACCTCCCCCTCGCCGCAGGCGCCGGGGGGCGCGAGGCGGTCGAGCAATGGCGGCGCGGGCTGGAGGCGACCGTGCGCTTTGCCCCGCAGCTGGCGCTCATCCAAGCCGGGCTGGACGCCCACCATAAGGATTGGACCAGCCAAACCCGCCTCGACGCAGAAGCCTTCTACGCGATCGCCGTACTCACCGCCCAAGCGCTCGACAGCATCGCCGCGCCCGCGGTGATCGAGCTCGGCGGCGGCTACACCGAGGACGCCATCCGCGGCGGGCTCGGCGCGCTCCTTCTCGGCTGGGAGGGGAAGCTGTGAGCGTCCGCGACCTGTACGCGCTCGGGCACACGATCGCCGGCGCCTACCCGTACGCGGCGTGGGTGGGGCGCCACCTCGCAGCCCGCCGGCCCGACTGGTACGAGCGGTTCGAGCGCGCCTGCCCGGACGCAGCGTCGCTCCCGCTTCCCCAAGCCCGCGACTACGCGTTCTTGGTCTTCTGCGAGGACCAGCCGGCGTGGCGCGGCCGCGTCGTCGAGCTAGCTGACGAGTTCCTCGCAAGCTGCGAGGACCCCCGCTTCGCCGCGGAGCTTGACAACACCGTCGGCTGGTACGCGCACCTCACCCAGCTCGACGAGCCCGATCAGCGCCCCAGCCGCGGCGGGGAAGCTTCAACCGCGTGACCTTCGATCGTCTCTTCTCGCCGCTGAGCGTCCATGAGCGCGCGCACCAGAAGTGGCCGGACGCGCTCATCCGTCGCCACGACCGCGCTCAACAGCACCCCGAACAGCACGCCCAAGCAGAACACCGACACCGCCAACGTCACCGCCCCGAAACCGGACCAGATCGCCGCTGCGGTCCCGCCGGCCGACGCCGCCAAGAACAGCGCGAGCGCGCCGAGCCGCCCCCGGCGGGACGGCCCGGCGAACCGCACCGCGCTACCCCGCCGCATCACCGCTGCCCGTCACGTGCGTAGAGGTGCTCGGCGAGCCGGCGAGCACGGTCCAGCAACGAGGAGATGTAGTCCCCGCCGGTGCCGTCGATCAGCTCAGCGAGGTCCGCGAGCGTGACCTCAAGCTGGGCGAGCGCAGCGAGATCCATCCCCGGCTCGGCGGGCCTGATCGCCTCCGCGAGCCTCTCCAGCTCGCCGCGGATCTCCTCCGCCCGGCCGGGGTCGAGCTGCGGCTGGCCGGCGGGGGCGGCGGCCCGGGCGAGGTCAAGCTCGACGTCAAGCTGCGCTCGCTTGCGCTCCAGCTCCCGCTCGGCGCGCTCGCGCTCGGCGTCAAGCCGCTCACGCTCGACCGCCAGCGCCTTGCGGTCGGCTGACAGCTGCTCACGCGCCCGCTCCAGCTCAGCTTCGGCGTCGGCGAGCTTGCGCTGCTGCTCCTCGGCGCGCCGCTCGGCCTCACGCGCACGCTCGGCGGCACGCTCGGCCTCCACCTCGGCGCGGCTAGCCCGCTCGGACGCTTCCTCAAGCTCGCGGGCGGCGGCGTCACGGTCAGCTGCAAGGCGCTGACGCTCAGCTTCGACCGCCTCCCGCTCAGCCGCCCGCTCGGCCGCGAGGCGCTCCCGCTCAGCCTCGGCGGCTGCGATCGCCGCAGACAGACGCTCGCGCAGATCGGCGATCTCCGCGTGGGCGCGCTCGGTCTGCTCATCCAGCAGCTTGCGGTCGCGCTCGACTTGCTCGCGGTCGCGCTCCATGCGCTCTCGCGCGGCCTCCAGCTCCCGCTGGGCGCGCTCGCGCTCAGCGGCAAGCTGCTGAGCGTCACTGGCGAGCTGCTCGGCGATCAGGTCGACCTGCTCACGCTCCCGCTGCTCCCACAGCCGGTAGGCCATGATCTCGTTGGCGAGCGTGCGGGCGTTCTCATCGGCTTCGCGCTCCCGCGCGATTGCCGCTTCGAGGCGGCGGCGCAGCTCCTGCTCCTCGCGACTCAAGCTCGCCCGGCTACTGGCGAGCTCATCGCGCTCACGCTCAACCGCAAGCCGCAGCTCCTCCGCGGCCTCCCGCTGGCGCTGCGCCTCCTCGCGGGCGCGGCGGGCAAGCTCTCGCAGCTGCTGGGCCTCACGGCGGTCTGCAGCGGCGCGCTCACGGTCGGCCTCGGCCTCTGCCGCCAGGCGGCGAGCCTCGGCGTAGGCGGCCTCAGCCTGCTCGTGACGGGCGCGCGCCTGCGCGAGTGTCCGCTCCGCCTCCAGCCGGTCGCGCTCGGCTTGATCGTGCGCCTCGGCGGCCTGCTCGTGAAGACGCTCGGCGTCCGCACGGTCGGCTGCGGCGGCGTCCCGGTCGGCGAGCGCGCGGGCGCGCGCCTCAGCCGCCTCGGCCTCCCGCTCGGCCACAGCCGCAAGCCGCGACGCCACCTCCTCCAGCTGCTCGTCCAGCAGCTTGCGCTTGGCGTCCACCGCCTCACGCTCGGCAGCGACCTGCTCCTGCTCAACCTCCACCGCCGCGCGCAGCCGGTCGGCCTCATCGAGCTGCTGGCGCGCCTGGCGGCGGTCAGCGGCGGTGCGCTCAGACTCAGCTTGCGCGAGCTCATGAGCCCGCTCGGCCGCGGCGAGCTCCGCCTGCGCGTGCTCGCGAGCCCGCTCGGCCTCCACCAGGCGCTCCAGCAGCTTCGCGTTCGCCTCAGCCAGCCGCTGCGCCTCACGCTCAGCCCGCTCGGCGGCGGCCTTGGCCTGCGCCTCTGCGGCCGCCGCCTGCTCCTCCAGCCGAAGCGCCCGCTCGCGGTGCTCAGCCGCGTGCCTGAGCGCCTCATCGGCCTTGCGCATCAGCCGGTCCGCCGGCACCCGCTCGGCGCGGGCGAGCTCCAGCTCGCGCTCCAGCGCCGCGCGCGTCCGCTCAGCCTCCCGCAGCTTCGCCTGATACTCGGCTGCGCGCCCACGCGCCTCCTCCGCCTCCCGGCGCGCCTGCTCGGCGGCGGCCAGCGCCGCGTTGAGCTCCATCTCCGCGCGGGCGCGCGCCGCGTCCGCTGCGGCCCGCTCCGCCTCGGCGGCGGCGTGCAGCGCCGCGTCGCGAACCGGCGCATCATCGGAGTTGAGCGCCTGCGCGGCAAGGTCGGTCAGCGACGGCTCCTGCCCGCCATCACCGGCGCCCTCTGTGCCCTCGCCGGGTTCGCTGTGCGCGTCACCCCCACCGGTCGCAACATCCGCCGAGGCGACCAGCTCCGTGCCCGCGGGAGACCGCCACAGCTCAAGCTCTGTCCCCACCCCGCCAGGGGGCGTGATCTCCGCGGCTGCGAGCTCACCCGCCTCAGCCGCCGCCCGCGCATCCGCCTCACCGGCGTCGGCGCCCGGCTCCTTGTCGCCGCTGGCAGGCCGTGGAGGTTGCGCCACCCACAACGGCGCGTCCTGCTCCCCCTCCGGGGCGCGCGAGAAGTCCAAGCTCGCCGGCTCGCCGGCGAGGTCGTCATCACCGACAACACGCGCCTCCGAGGCGATCGGCCACGGCGAGGTGTCACGCCCCAGCAGCTCGTTGAGGTCCACCGCCAGCCACGCGCCGTCGGCAACCTTGGGCGCGGAGGCGGCGGGCTTGATGTCCGCGGCGTTGCTGTGGGGCGCCGGGAAGCCAGGTGCCTGCGCCGGCGCCTTCGCGTAGTCGGTCAGCGCCGGGGTGTGCTTTCGCGCGCCGAACAGGCGGCGGAGAAACGATCGGTTGCGGGGCATGGGGACTCCTTGCGGGCGTCGGTCGGAAACCTTTCCGGCGCGACCGTAGAAGCCGCCACCCGGCAGCAGGCGCATTTTGTCCTCGCCAGCGCATCAGCGCGCAAACATCGGCGCGACCTTCGCCAGCGCGAACGCCACCTCGCAGGGATCACAGCCCGCCGGCACCCCGACGAACAGCTCCACCGCGCCGCGGGAAAAATCAAGCGACGACCACACGCTCACCCGCTTGCGCTCGGACGCCGAAGGGGCATAACTTGCGGGGACAGGACGCACCTCGCAACCGCGCTGGGCGAGCAGATCGACGGCGGCGAGCACCGACGCGTGGGTCGCCACACGGCAGATGGCGTCCGCGTCCGCGTCGGTGTCGGCGAGCAGCTTTTTCCCCGCCCGGGCGGCCGCGGCGCGAAGCTCCCCAAGGTCGGGGCGGTCCGCCAGCCCCTGGATGATCAGCGTGTCGGCTTCGCTGGCAAGCGCCGCCTCAAACAGCGGGTCCTCCGCTTTTGCCGGAGGGGTGATCGTCTTCGGTGCAATGGTGGTCATCGCGTCACCTCTTGCGTTCGGGCCGCGGCGCGGGCGGGCACTGCGATGACCCGGCCGCAGCGATTAGTCAGGCGCCGGTCAGCGCCTTTTCGCGGATCACGTTCTGGCTGGGCTGCAGCCAGACGGTGTCCAGCTCGTACAAGCTCCCGCCGGTGGCGATCAACAGCTTGTCCGCCAGCCAGACCGACTGGTAGGGGCGTTCGCGCGCGAGGATCTTGCGGATCGCCTTCGGAGACACCCCCGCGGCGCGGGCGAGACTCTGAAGCGTCTCGCCGGCGGCGGCGTGCTTGACCAGCCACTCCTCGATGCGGGCAGCGAGCTGTTCGGTGTGGACGTACTCGCGCTTCCTCGCCATGGTTGCGCCTCCTTGTGCTTGACATGAGCCGGCCTCGGCGGCTCTCACGGCGCGCCGCCAAGACGGCGGCAACGGGCAGGCACACGCCGCTGCGCGGCAAAGTCCGCATCAGCAATCTCCAGTCAGGAAGCTGAACACCGCGGCAGGGTCAACGCGCGGGGCTCAGCGCAGCGTCAACGGGCAAGAGCGTCGCTGGTGGTCGGACGTCACGGCTGTCGGGACCAAGCATTGGTTTTCGTGATCCCGCTGAATTGCTGGCATGAACCTAGCGCAGCTGTGACCTGAATACCGCAAACGAGTATTCGATGTGCTCGACAAGCGTTCGACCTGGGCGAAAAGGTCGCGGTCGCCACCGCCCGGGCGCCTAGCTTCAACGGCGATGCTCGCCAAGATCAAGCGCCTGCTCGCCTCCCGCCGCCGCGTCTTGCTGTCGATTTTGCTCGTCGCCGCGGCGGGCGCCGGCGTGTACATGCAGTTCATCCGCGGCGAAGACCGCCACGGCCCCGGGAAGGTCACCTTCACCGAGCTCACCGAGCAGATCAAGCAGCGCAAGGTCGCCAAGGTCGACGTCCACCCCGGCACGCTGACCGCCACGGTCACCCCCAAGGGCGGCGGGGGCGACTACGAGGTCGGGATCCCCGGCCAGGCGGGCAACGAGCGGCTGCTCAAGCTCGCCGAGAGCCACCGCGTCGAAGTGTCCGCCAAGCCGGTGCCTCACAGCTCCGGCGGGGGAGTGATGGAGGCCGTGGTGCGAGCGGTCGTCTCGGTGGTGGCGATCGGGCTGCTTTTGGTGTTGCTCGCGCACCGCATGGGCCGGTTCGGGCAGCGCAAGATCAAGCCCGCCACCAGCAACGTCACCTTCGCGGACGTCGCTGGATGCGGGGAAGCGGTCGAGGAGCTCGCCGACGTGCGGGAGTTTCTCAAGGACCCCAAGCGGTTCGAGCGGCTGGGCGCCCGCGTCCCGAAGGGCGTGCTGCTGTACGGGCCGCCGGGCACCGGCAAGACCCTGCTGGCGAAGGCGATCGCCGCCGAGGCTGGCGTGCCGTTCTTCGCCTGCTCGGGATCGGAGTTCGTGGAGATGTTCGCCGGTCTTGGGGCGGGGAGGATCCGCAGCCTGTTCAGGCAGGCCAAGGAGAGCGCGCCGGCGATCGTCTTCATCGACGAGATCGACGCGGTCGGGCGGCGGCGCAGCGGCACCGGCGGGGACGGCGCCACCCGCGAAGCCGACCAGACCGTCACCCAGCTGCTGACCGAGATGGACGGCTTCTCGGTGTCGGAGAACCCCGTGATCGTCATCGCCGCCTCCAACCACATCGACGCGCTGGACCCCGCGCTCATGCGCCCCGGCAGGTTCGACCGGCACGTCGCCGTCGACCCCGCGGACAAACAGGGCCGCAGGGAGATCCTCCAGCTGCATGCGCGCGGCAAGAAGCTCGCCGACGACATCGACCTGGACGAGCTCGCCGAGCAGACCGCCGGGATGACCGGCGCCGACCTGGCGAACATCCTCAACGAAACCGTGCTGGAGGCCGCCCGCCGCGGCGGAGACTGCGCCACCCGCGAGGACCTCGACAACGCGTTCTTCCGCATCGTCGCCGGTGCGCGCAAGCACCACCGCGCCCTCTCCGACCATGAGCGGCGCGTGGTCGCCTACCACGAGTCCGGGCACGCGATCGTCGGGGAGCTGCTCGGCGGCGCGGACAAGGTGCACAAGATCTCGATCATCCCCCGGGGCCGCTCGGGAGGGCAGACGCTGCTGGTCTCAGAAGAAGACGTGTTCCTGCACTCACGCCAGCAGCTTCAGGACAAGATCTGCGGGTATCTCGCCGGCCGCGCCGCCGAAGACCTCGTCTTCGGCGAGGTGACCTCAGGGGCAGGCGACGACCTCAAGCGCGCCACCCACATCGCCCGGATGATGTGCGAGAAGCTCGGGATGGGATCGGCCGTGGGGCTGCGGGTCGCCGACGACGACCATCCCCCCTCTCCCGCAACGCAAGCCCGGGTGGATCAGGAGATCCGCCAGCTGCTGTCGGATCAGTTCGCCCGCGCCCGCAACCTGCTAGAACAGCACCGCGGCGCACTCGACCGCCTCGCCCGGTTGCTGCTGGAGCGGGAGGTCGTCGAACGCGACGCGTTCCTCTCGGTCCTGGAGGCTGAGGCACAAACTGCGCGGTAGCGGACGCCGCGCGCCTACCGTCGCGGCGTGAAGGCCATCTGGACGCTGCTGACCCTCCCGCCGCTTGTCGTCGTCGGCGTGATCGTGTGCGTGTGGGCCGCACGCCACGTCATCCGCGCGCTCATCCCCATCGTCGCGCTCGCGGCGATCGGCGCGGCGGCGTCCAGCTTCTACCTCACCACTTCCGGCCGGCAGGCGCTCAACGACGCCGCCCGGCAAACCACGCTCCCCAGCCGGGTGAGTTGCTTCATCCAGCACGCACGCGACCTCTCCCCCGGCCGCGCGCACGCACGAACCCAACCGGCGTGCGAGCGCCACGCCCAGCCCGCCGACGAGGTCAAGCGCAGCCGCAGCCAGATCGACGCGCAACGCGCCGTCGCGCAGGAGCTTCGGCGGAGGTACGGGCGTGTCCGCTGAACCGTTGCTGTTGTGCGTGGACTTCAGCAACCTCCTCATCCGCCACGCCTCCAACCCCTACGCCAAACACACCGACCCGGCCGGGCGTCCGGTCGGGGGTGTGGTCGGGGCGATCCGGCACGTGCTGCGCCTCATCGACCGCGAACACCCCACCCACTTGATCGTCGGCCGTGACGGGCGCCGCCAAGACAGCTTCCGTCGCCAGCTCTACCCCGCCTATAAGGCGCAACGCCCCGACCCCGACCCGGAGCTCAAACGACAGTTCCAGCTCGCCTACCGGGCGCTGGACGTGCTGCACTGGCCGGTCGTCCACCACAACGGGTATGAGGCAGACGACGTGATCGCCTCCGCCGCCACCCAGTTTCCCGGGTCGGTTGTGATCGTCACCGGCGACAAGGACCTGCTCGCGCTCGCCGGCGCAAACCGCGAGGTGCTGTTGCTGCGCCCCGGCTCAGAAGAACGCGTCGGGCCTGCGCGGGTGCGGGAGATCGTCGGCGTCGACGCAACGCAGGTGCGCGACTACAAGGCGCTCGCCGGGGACGCAAGCGACGGGATCTGCGGCATCAAGGGCATCGGCCCCAAGACCGCCTCCGGCCTGCTGCGCCGCTACGGGTCGCTGACGCGCCTCTACGGGGAGCTCGACGCCGGACGTGACCTGGAAGGCGTCCGCCCGCACATCCAGCGCAAGCTCGCTGACGGCCGCGCGGACGCTCAGCTGTCGTGGCGGCTCGCCGGGCTGGTCTGCGACCTGCCGATCGACATCCCAAGCCTCGACCTCTCCCGCACCCGGTCGGTCAGCGACGCCGCCGCACAGCTCGACGAGCTCGGGTTGCGCGCACTCACCGGCACCCCCGCGCCCGCCGGCACCGACGACATGATGCGAGAAGCCTTCAGCTTCCTGTAGGACGAGCGAAAACCAGCATGCGGGACCGTGCGGTCAACAACGGTCCCGGCATGGGCTCCTGGCTGCGCAGCGAACGAGAGCTGCTGATCACCTACCGCTCAGACGATCCCCGCCGCCCCACGATCCGCACCAACTGGCCCTTCTACGTGACGCGGCTTGAGCGAAGCGAAGGGTTCCAGCTCACCGCCGCCTACGGACAGGATCCCGCCGACCGCGACATCGAAGGCGTCATGGACTTGCGACAGTTCAACTACCTGCATCTGCGCAGCCGCCTGGAAGGCCGGGCCCTCCAAGAGTTCGAACGCCGGCGGGGAGAGCTGCCGTACCAGCCGCAGATCACCGACAGCGACTACCGCGTCGGCCCTTATGAGCGGGAGACCGTGTTCTGCGCGGTCAAGGACGACCCGTACTGGATGACCGTCGACACCGACATGGCGGTCTGGCAACGACGGCTGGACCGCAACCCATACGCCGTCCTGGTCGAGATCACCCGGTATGCGGGAGGAGACGGCGAGGCGCACGAGCGGCGCGTCTACAAGTTCCCGCGCCGCCTCCTCACCGTCCGCCGCAACCGCCCCCGCCACTCCGAAGAGCACCGCGCCAAGCTGCGCGAGCGGCTGCTCACTGCCCGGCGCGGCTGATCGTTTAGCGCTGCGGACAAGAAAGCGCCCGGATGCGCGCAACGGTGCGCGAAAACGCGTGAGCTCACCACGCGCGCACCTACCGTCAGCGGGCGTGCCCAGCAGCGGGCACGACCACCGCCACCCACCCCATCGACAACACCGCCACCGACAACCGCACGGGAGATCAGATGAGCAACACGCTTCGACTTGAGCGACGCTTCACCAAGCCGGACATCCACCCCTACGACGAGGTCGAATGGGAGTACCGCACCGCCCGCATCCTCCGCCCCGACGGGACGGTGAAGTTCGAGCAGCACGACGTCGAAGTCCCCGCGTTCTGGTCCCAGCAGGCCACCAACGTTGTCGCCGACAAGTACTTCGCGTACGACCTCAACGACCCCCGCAGGGAGCGGTCGGTGCGGCAGCTCATCGACCGGGTCGTCGGCCGCATCACCGAGGAAGGCGACAAGCACGGCTACTTCGCCGACAGCGAGGAGCGGGAGGCCTTCCGGGACGAGCTCACCTACATCCTCCTGCACCAGATGGCGGCGTTCAACTCGCCCGTGTGGTTCAACGTCGGTGTCGCCGAGAAGGAGGAGCAGTGCTCGGCGTGCTTCATCCTCTCACTCGACGACTCCATGGAGGGGATCGCCGAGTGGTACCGGCAAGAGATGCTGATCTTCAAGAGCGGCTCCGGGGCGGGGGTGAACATCAGCAAGCTCCGTGGCGCCGGCGAGCCCTTGTCGAAGGGCGGGGTGTCCTCCGGCGGGGTGACGTTCATGCGGGCGGCGGACGCGAGCGCCGGCACCATCCAGTCCGGCGGGCGGACCCGCCGCGCCGCGAAGATGGTCGTCTGCGACGTCGACTACCCGGACATCGAGGACTTCATCTGGTGCAAGGCGCGTGAGGAAGAGCGCATCCGCATCCTCGCCCAGGCCGGGGTCCCGATCGGCCTCGGCGCTGGCGAGGAAGGCGAGCGCAACCTCGCCGAGGCGACCGCCTACCAGAACGCCAACAACTCGGTCCGGGTTAGCGACGAGTTCATGCGGGCCGTGGAGAACGACGAGGACTGGCAGCTGATCGCCCGCACCGACGGGAGCGTCGTCAAGACGGTGAAGGCGCGCGAGCTGATGCGCCAGATCGCCGAGGCGGCGTGGCAGTGCGCCGACCCGGGCGTCCAGTACGACACCACCATCAACGACTGGCACACCACCCCCGCGCAGGGGCGCATCAGCGCGTCCAACCCCTGCAGCGAGTATCTCAGCAACGACAACTCCGCCTGCAACCTCGCGTCGCTCAACCTCATGAAGTTCCTGCGCGCCGACGGGACCTTCGACGTGGAGTCCTACCGGCACGTGACCCGGGTCATGTTCACCGCGCAGGACATCACGATCAGCTTCAGCCACTTCCCCACCGAGCAGATCGCCAACAACTCCCGCAACCTCCGCCAGATCGGCATCGGCTACGCCAACCTCGGCGCGCTGCTGATGGCGCTGGGCCTCCCCTACGACTCCGACGAGGGCCGCGACATGGCCGCCGCGGTCACGGCGATGCTGACCGGGGAGGCGTACCTGCAGTCCACCCGGCTGGCCGAGCGGCTCGGGCCGTTCAACTACTACCGCAGCGTCACGGTGGACGAACGCGGGCGGGAGGTGTCCAACGAGAAGGCGATGCTGCGGGTGCTGCGCAAGCACCGCGCCGCCGCGCAGAAGCTCACCTGCGCCGACCCCGAGCTCACAAGAGCCGCGAAGTCCGCTTGGAGTGAGGTGGTCAAGCGCGCGCAGCAGCACGGGGTGCGCAACGCACAAGCGTCCGTGCTCGCCCCGACCGGGACGATCGCGTTCATGATGGACTGCGACACCACCGGCATCGAACCGGACTTCGCGCTGGTCAAGAACAAGGTCATGGCCGGCGGCGGGTTCATGACGATCGTCAACAAGACCCTGCCGGTGGCGCTGCGCAAGCTCGGGTACTCCTCCGAGCAGATCGCCGACATGGTCGCCTACGCGGAAGAGCACGGCAACCTCGTCGGCGCCCCGCACCTCGCCGACGAGCACCTGCCGGTGTTCGACGTCGCCGTCGGTGAGCGGGCGATCAGCCCGATGGGGCACATCAAGATGATGGCCGCCGTCCAGCCGTTTCTCTCCGGCGCGATCTCCAAGACCGTCAACCTCCCCTCCCACACCACCGTCGAGGAGATCGAGCAGATCTACATGGAGGGGTGGAAGCTCGGGCTGAAGGCGATCGCGATCTATCGGGACGGCTGCAAGCACGCCCAGCCGCTCAGCGACGCGAAAGCCACCAAGACCGAGGAATCAGAGGCGGAGATCGCCGCTGACCTGGAGCGCCTGCGGGAGCAGGTCATCGAGGAGCTGCGCGCCAAGAACATGCTCCGCGGGCAGCGCCAGCGCGTACCGGAGGACGGGATCGCGAAGACCCACCACTTCCGGATCGGGCAGATGAGCGGCTACCTCACCGTCGGCCTGGACGAGGAGGGCAAGCCGATCAACGTCATGATCAACACCAGCCAGGCCGGGTCGGCGCTGGCGAACATGATCCGCTCCTGGGCGCAGCTGCTGTCCTATGCGTTGCAGTTCGGGGTGCCGCTGGACTTCCTGGTGAGCAAGCTGGCGTTCACCAGCTTCGAGCCGAACGGGTTCACCGGCCCGAACGCGCCCGTGCGCACAGCGCACTCCCTCATCGACTACGTGGTCCGTTACCTCGCCGCCGAGCACCTGGACCCGTCCACCCACGAGACGCTCGGGATCGTCCGCAGCGGCCAGAACGGCGCCGCCGACGTGGAGACCGAAGCGGATCTTGACCGCGAAAGCGGGGAGGTCACCAAGCGCGTGGAAGTCCACTCGGAGACCATCCCCACCCCGCCAGCGAAGCCAATGAAGATCACCGCCTCCGGAGAAGGGGCGTGCTCGATCTGCGGCGGCACGCTGGTGCGCACCGGGGCGTGCAAGACCTGCTCCAACTGCGGCACCAACCTCGGTGGATGCGGCTGATCTGGTAGCGCCGGCGAGCCGGCGCCGCCTCCAGCTCGCCGGCGCTCACCCAGGACGGTTTGCGGGCAGATGCCCTGGATGCCCAACGCACGCGCGCTCATCCGCTGCCGCCAGTGGGCGAAACGCGTGTGGCCGGCGGCCGACCCACCGCACTCGCAGCCCTTGGTCGTCTTGCTCTGTGCGCGGCTTCTTACGCGCCGCTGTCGCGACGCATCGCGCTGAACGGGACCTGCACCGGCGTCTGGCGGCCGAAGATCTCCACCATCACCTGCGCGGTCTCGTTGGAGGTGTTGACCGACTCGATCACGCCCGAGAAGTCGGACATCGGGCCGTCGATGATGGTGACGTGATCCCCATCGGCAAACCGCGGCCGTGTCTTACGCTGCGGGCCGCTGCGCTCGACCCCCAAGATACGCTCCACGTCAGCGAGGGGAAGCTGCGCGGGGCGGGAGTGCGACCCCTCCGGCTGACCGAGGAACCCGAGCACCCCCGGGGTGCGTCGCATCAACGACAACGTCTGGTCGGCGACGCGCCGGCCGCGGATCAGCAGATACCCGGGGAACATCAGCTTCTTGACCGTCTGGCGCTTTCCGTTCTTGGTGGTGAGCACGACGCTCTCCTGAGGGCAGACGATCTCCAGCACCTCGTGGTCCCTGCCGGCCTTCTTCAGCGCCGCCGCAAGCTCACGACGGACCTTCTGCTCCCGGCCGGAGATCACCGACAGGGCATACCACTGCTCGAAGCTGCTGGACGCGACAGTCATGCCGGGACCGTACACGGCCGCCTGCGCCCCCTGCCGGAACTTCGCGACCTCCCGCCCGCGTGTGGTTCGGGAAAAGCGGCGCACGCCCGATACCCGCGCCTACCGTCACGCCGTGGCAGCGCCCACCCGACACGCAAGCGGCGACCATGACGCGCTCAGGCGCCGGTATGAGCGCGAGATCGCGGCCGCTTACGAACGCGGCAGAGACGAAGCGGTCGCGGCGCTGGTGGATCTCGTGGATGACTGTGACCGGGCGCTCGCCTCGCTCGCCGCGGTGTCAGCCCCAGCGCAATGGTGCCTCGGCGTCGAGCAGCTCCGCAACCGGGCGCTGACCCGCTTCGAGCAGCTGGGCTATGTGAGCTTCATGCCGCTCGGTGAGCAGTTCGACCCGAACCTCCATGAGGCGGTCGCCGTCGACCAGTCGCCGGGGCCGCACGGGCAGATCACCGCCGTGCACCGCCGCGGCTGGTTGCGCAACGACAAGGTGGTGCTCGCCGCGACCGTCACCGTACGGCAAGGTGAAGGTGAGGCGGACCTCCCCGTCGCGACGACCGACAGCGTCATGCAGGTCGTCACCGGGCGGCGCCGCCGCCGCCCGCTGCGGTCGCTCAGCTACATCTGCCCGCACGGTGTCGCGGGATGCGTCGGGGACTGTGAGGGCTGCCGGCAGACGAGGGAGCGCCGGTCGTGAGCGAGACGTTCAAAGATCCGTGGGTGCTGCTCGGCGTCGACCGCACCGCGACCGACGCGGAGATCAAGCGCGCCTACCGCAAGCTCGCCAAGGAGTACCACCCCGACCGAAACGGCGGCAGCCCCGAGGCGCAGGCGCGGTTTGCGGAGATCAACCGCGCCTACGACCAGATCGCCACGGCCGAGAAGCGCGCCGCGACGCTCGCGCAGATGGAAGCGCGATCCCCGTTCGCGAACCTCGGCGAGGACTTCCTCAACACCTTCGGGGACCTCCATGACTTCGGGGGCCCGGACCTGCGCGAACCAGGCAAGCGCAAGGAGATCCACCGCACCGTCACCGTCAGCTTCCGGGAGGCGTTCGAGGGCACCAACGCCACCATCACCTTGGACGCCGAGGAGCCCTGCCGGGACTGCGGCGGGTCCGGCGCCGCCGCCGGTCACCGGCCGAGGCGGTGCGAGGTGTGCCGCGGCGCGGGCAAGCACACCGCGGGCCGCGTGCGCGCGGACTGCGCGGCCTGCGGCGGGCGAGGGTTCAGGGTGGAGGTTCCCTGCGCGTGTTGTGAGGGCAAGGGACACTTCGTCCAGCCCCGACCCGTGAACCTCCGCATCCCAGCCGGCGTGGAGGACAACTACCAGCTTCGCATCCCCAGCGCCGGCGGGATCGGTGCCGGGGATTTGGTCGTCACCGTCAAGGTGCGACCGTCACGGGTGTTCAAGCGCACCGGCTCCGACCCCGCGGACCTGCTCATCGACGTGCCGATCACCTACTCGGAGGCGTGCCTGGGCGCCCAGGTCAAGATCCCCACCCCGGACAAGACGATCCTGCTGAACGTCCCGGCCGGCACCCCGTCAGGGCGGGTGCTGCGGGTCGCCGGCAGGGGCATGCCGAAGATGGACGGCTCCGGGGAGCGCGGGGACCTGTACGCGCGGCTGAAAGTCGTCGTGCCGGAGAAGCTGTCAGCGCAACAGCGCAGGCTCATCACCCAGCTGTCCCACTACGACGACACCGACATCCGACTCGGGTTGTTCGCGGCGAACAACACATAGCGCGAACACCAGCCAAATAGAGCCGACAGCAGATACCGTGAGGGTGCGGTCACCGCGCGTTTGCGCCATATGGTGCAAACGTAGCGCACCTGGAGGTGTCCACGACGATGATTCTCTGCGACAACTGCATGAGCAACCCGGCAGCCGGCCAACTCGTGGCCGTCGACCGCAACGGGCGCCCTCGGCGCGTGCATCTCTGTGAGGAGTGCGCGGTGAAGGTGGGTCCGCAGATGTTCGGCGAGGAGCCGGCAGGGCTGGGTGACGGCAAGGAGACTGGGCGTTACAGCGAGCAGGCGATCGACCTGATCGCGCTCGCGCGGACGCTCGCGGGCGCCTCCGGGCCGTCGTGCGACACCGAGCATCTGCTCGCCGCGCTGGTCCGCACCCAAGCCGGGACGGAAGCCTTCCAGGAGCTCGGCGCAACCGACGAGCAGCTGCGGCAAGTTCAGGAGCTGGTCGACAACATGGTCGGCAACGCCTCCCGCGGGCCGAAGGCGATCGCGTTCACCAGCGCCATGCAGTCGGCGCTTGAGATCGCGCGGCAGCGGGCGATCGCCGAAGGCAGCGACGTCACCCCCGCGCATCTGCTGCACGGACTGCTGGCGGAGGACTCCGGCACGGCCGGGCATCTGCTGCGCGGCGCCGGGCTGCAGCCCAAGCCGCCGAAGCGCACCCGCCGGCGGCGGCGCCACACCCCCGCGCTCGACCACTTCGGCCGTGACCTCACCGAAGAGGCGCGCCACGGCAAGCTGGACAAGGTCATCGGCCGCGGGAAGGAGATCGAGCAGGCGATCGAGACGCTCGCCCGGCGGCGGAAGAACAACCCGGTGCTGATCGGCGACCCGGGTGTCGGCAAGACCGCGATCGCCGAGGGGATCGCCCAGCGCATCGCCGCCGGGGAAGTCCCCGAGGAGCTGCGGGACTGCCGCCTGGTCGCCGTCGACGTCGCCGGCGTGGTCGCCGGCGCGAGCGTCCGCGGCTCGTTCGAGGAGCGGGTGAAGAAGATCATCGAGGAAACCGTCGCCTCCGAGGGCGAGATCATCCTGTTCGTTGACGAGCTCCACAACCTGCTGGGCACCGGCCGCGGCTCTGACGGGGCGATGAGCGCCGCGGAGATCCTCAAGCCCGCGCTCGCCCGCGGCGAGGTCCGCCTGATCGGCGCCACCACCCTCGACGAGTACCGCGAGATCGAGCGTGACGGGGCGCTGGAGCGGCGGTTCACCCCCATTTACGTGTCCGAGCCTTCGGTGGAGGACACCGTCGCGATCCTCCGCGGCCTGCGCGGCGTGTACGAGCAGCACCACAACGTCACCATCGACGACGACGCGCTGCACGCCGCGGTGAAGCTCTCGGACCGCTACATCACCGACCGGTTCCTGCCGGACAAGGCGATCGACCTCATCGACCAGGCGGCAGCACGCGCACGGCTGCGCGCCACCACCCCGGTCGGTGAGATCGAGGCGCTGCGGACCGAGCTCGCCGACGCCGAGCAGGACAAGACGGACGCGGTCGCGCGCGAGGACTTCGAGCGCGCCGCCCAAGCGCAGCGTCGCATCAATCAGCTCAACGACCGCATCAGCGAGCTCACCAGCCGCACCAGCGCGACCAAACGGCTCGCCGTCGGGGTCGAGGACATCTGCGAGGTGCTGGAAGCAAAAACCGGCGTGCCCGCCACGGAGATGGCCTCAGACGAGCTGGAGCGCCTGCGGGGGCTGGCGGACGCGCTGCGGGAGCGCGTGATCGGACAGGACCACGCCGTCGAAGCGGTCGCGGACGCGGTTCGCCGCAACCGCGCCGGCATGCACGACGGCAACGGGCCGATCTGCACGTTCCTGTTCCTCGGCCCCACCGGGGTCGGGAAGACCGAGCTTGCGAAGGCGCTCGCCGAGCGGGTGTTCGGCTCCCGGGAGAACCTGGTGCGGCTGGACATGAGCGAGTTCTCCGAGCGGCACACCACCGCCCGCCTGTTCGGCTCCCCGCCGGGGTATGTCGGCTACGGGCAGGGCGGCCAGCTCACCGAGCCGGTGCGCCGCCGCCCCTATTCGGTCGTGCTGCTGGACGAGATCGAGAAGGCCCACCCCGCCGTGCATCAGGCGCTGCTGCAGCTGCTCGGCGAGGGGCGGATGACCGACGGTGAGGGCCGGACGGTCGACTTCCGCAACACGATCGTGATCATGACCAGCAACCTCGGCGCCGGCGAGGCCAAGCGCTCGGTCGGGTTCGCTGCCGACACGACACAGCCCTCCGACGGTCGCGCCGAGGCGATCCGCGAGGCGGTCAAGCGGGCGTTCTCGCCGGAGTTCATCAACCGCATCGACGAGCAGGTGATCTTCAACTCCCTCAGCGAGGACGACATCGCCCAGATCACCGTCAAGCTCTGCCGGCAGGTCGCAGACCGGGCGCGTGAGCGTCACGGGATCGAGCTCACCGTCGGCGATGAGGTGATCCAGCAGCTCGCCAAGGACGGCTTCGACCAGCAGTTCGGCGCGCGGCCGCTCAAGCGCCACATCCGCCGCACCCTGGAGAAGGCGCTCGTGGACGCCCTCATCGACGGGAAGCTGCGGCCCGGCCAGGCGGCGGCCGCCTCCCTCACCCAGGGGCAGGTGACCATCACGGCCCGGCCGCGCGAGGTCGCCGAACCGGTCGTGGTCGCCCAGGCCGTGAAGGCCTAGGCGCCCTGCTCGCAAGCGCGCGCCCGGCCGTGCTGATCGGCCGGGCGCGCGCACTGGCTAGAAGAACGCGTGGTCTGCGGCGGCGGGCTCAAGCTGCGCTGCCGTCTGCTCGACGGCGCTGATCACCCGGCCTGTGTCGCGAAGATGCGCCCACCGCTTGTGCGCGAACACCGCCACCCGCTGCTTGGCGTCGCCGCCGCCCAGAAGCTGCGCGGCCGCGGTCGCGCCGGGTCCGCGGAACGGCAGGCGGACCGGCTTGTCCGCCCGGTCGCGTCCCACATAGAAGGTCAGCTGCTCGCGCGGAATCCCGAGCCGGTCGGCGAGCTCGTCCGTGAACGCCTTCCGCGCCTTCCAGTTGTCGTACAACCCGACCAGGCGCGCATCCTCCTGCGGGAGGATGATCTCGCACAACCTCGGGAAGTGTCGCCACCGCTCCACCTGGCCGATCAGCTCCCCGCTCACCCCGCCGATTGAGCGCAGATGCTGCAACGCCTCCCCTTCGCGCAGCGAGAAGAACTCCTCGTCCAGCGCGCCGGCGGCGTACGCGTACTCAAGCGATCGGTACAGCATCGTCCCGGCGGAGAGGTTCGGCTCGCTGAACAACAGCGCGTACAGCATCTTGCGGGCGCGCGCCCACCCCAGCAGCTCCGGCAGCAGCTCCACCTTCAGCCACACCTCCTCCCCGTCGTAGCCGAAGGCGTCCAGCAGCCGCAGCGGCTGGTAGGGCAGTTGGTCGTGATATCCGAGGGAGGCGAGCAGGTCGATGGTGTTGGAGACGTTGTCCAGGTCGATCGAGCCCGCGACCAGCGTCCCCAGCGGCCCCCCGCGGCCGGTGATCATGTCCACCACTTCAGCGGGGTTGACGCCGTAGCTCGACAGCACCTCGGCGAGCTCAGAGCCGGGGGCGAGCAGCCGCTCGGTCATCTGCTCGTGGGTGCGGCCGGTGAGGTCGTAGAGGAAGATCTCGGAGATATGGGAGAACGGCGGGGAGCCGACGTCATGGCACAAGCACGCCGCCACGAGCGTGTTGCGACGCTCGGCGAGCGCCGGCTGGCGGGCGGCGAGCTCCCGCGCCAGGTAGCCGACCGCGACCGAATGCTCAAACCGGGTGGTCGCCTGCCCCAGAGGCTGGAACTGCGGCGGGGTTGAGGAGAGGCTGATGTCGCGCAGCCGCGCGAACGGCGCGGTCTGGAACAGATCCCAGTCCAGATCGCACTCAGGCGACGGGTAGTCGATCGTCCCGTACAAGGGCAGGTGGATGCGCCGCTTCATCGTCGGCGAGCCTACTCCGTCCCGGGGACCCCGGCAGCAGGCTTTCGCATGCGCAGAAACTCAGGCGGCGCGCATGGTGGCGCCGTACCGTCACAGACGATGAAGCTCCGGGTCTGCCTCGCCGCCGCGTTGTGCGGGATGCTCGCCGCGCCGGCAGGTCACGCCCACGCCGACACGCCAAGCTTCCAGGCGCACGCCACGGTCAAGGCGAAAGGCCCGATCAGCTCCCGCGGCAGGCTCGTCGCAGAGGGCAAGCGGCTCAACCCGGCCACTGTGTCGGTGCGTGTCACCGTCACCGCCGCGGCCAAGCGCACCACACGCCTGACGCTGCGGGTGAGCGCATGCTCGTCACGGACACGCTGCTCGACCGCCAAGACCATCCGCAAGACGTTGCGGCGCGGCGTGCGCACGGTGCGGTTTGCCGCGCGGGTGCGCTCCGGCGATCAGGCGCGCATGGTGCGCGTGCAACTGCACGCCGGCGGCCGCCGTGTCGCGTCGCTGACCCGCGCCCTTCGGCGCGGACGAACCGTTGGCCGCCATCGGTTTGAGATCACCAGCCCGGTGGCGGTGATCGGAGCCTCCAGCAAGCCCGGGGAGGCGACCTTCCGCGGCGAGCGGATCGGCGCCAGGCGGATCCGGGGGCGGATCACCATTCACCTTACCCTGAGCCGCCGCACCAGCATCCGGGTGAACGTGACCGCCTGCCCGGGCGAGTGGAGCATGCCGTGCCACGACGGACAGGTGTTCACGCGCCAGCTCAACGCCGGCTCGCACACGCTGCGCATCGACGTCGACCACCACGCCCGCGCCAACGTGCGAACCCTGAACATGCATGTCACCGACGCGCTGTACGGGGCGGGGTTGGCGACCGCGGCCTACATCTTCCCATGACCGCGCCGTTGATCGCCGCGCACCGCGGACACCTGTGGACGGTGAACCGACCGGCTCTGCTGCGGCGGATGCTCCACCACCCGGCCGTGAGGGTGGTGGTCACCGACGTCCCGGACATCGCGGCGCATCTCCGCAACCCCGATAAGGCGCGATCGCTAGATCCCGCCGCGTAGGTCCCGCCTTGCGGCTACAGTCGCGGCGTGAACGACCAGCAGCGCATCGTCCAGCCTCAGCGCAGGCCCGCCAGGTGCCCGGCACCCACGCGGCGTGGCCGTTTGCGCTGTGATGCGGGGCGGTGGAGGACCTACAACCGCGCGCCGGTCGTGACGCTCACTTCATTGCGCCGACCCGACCACTAGGCCGGCCGCCCCGCCAACGCGGCGGGAGTCGAACAAGCCCGGTGAACGTGACGCGCGCCCTAGGTTGATGGTGATGGCCGCCCAGCAGCCCGACAGCGTCCAGCGGCGCGCAGAGCAGTTGCGGTCGGAGATCCGCCGCCACAGCGACCTCTACTACAACCACTCTGCGCCCGAGATCACCGACGCGGAGTTCGACGCGCTGGTCGATGAGCTGCGGGCGCTCGAAGCCGCCCACCCGCACCTGCGCACCCCCGACTCCCCCACCCAGACCGTCGGCGCCCAGCCGAGCGGGTTGTTCGACGAGGTCCGCCACCGCCACCCGATGCTGTCGCTGGCCAAGATCACCACCCACGAGGAAGTCCGGGACTTCATGAGCCGCTTTGCGGGCGAGGGGGTGCTGGTGATGCTGAAGTTCGACGGGGCGAGCCTCTCCCTCACCTACGAAGGCGGAAAGCTCAAGCTCGCGGCCACCCGCGGGGACGGGGAGGTCGGTGAAGACGTCACCGACAACGTCCGTGCCGGGATCAAGGGCATCCCGCTCACCCTCAACCGTCCCGTCGACGTGGAGGTGCGCGGCGAAGTGGTGATGCTCCGCTCCGACTTCGACGCCTACAACGCCGCCGTGCGGGCGCACAACGACCTCGTCGAGCTCACCGGCCAAGGACAGCGCAAGGAGCTGCTGGCCAACCCGCGCAACGCCGCGTCCGGCACCCTGCGCGCCAAGGACCGCTCGCTCGTGGCTGACCGGCCGTTGACGTTCTTTGCCTTCGACGTCCTCGGCGCCGGCAAGGGCAAGCTGTCCGCCGACGAGCTGCGTGAGCTGGGGTTCGACACCGTCGGGATGAACGTCGTCTTCAACGCCGACCAGGCGATCGCCGAGATCGAGCGGATCGCCGCGTCCAGGGACCGCATCGACTTCGACATCGACGGGGTGGTGCTGCGGGTCGCCGACCGCCGCGTGTTCGAGCAGGCCGGCTACACCTCACATCACCCGCGCGGCGCGGTCGCGTACAAGTTCCCCACCGAGACCGCCGAGACCACCCTGGTGGGGGTGACCTGGCAGGTCGGAAAGAGCGGGAAGGTCGCGCCGGTGGCCGAACTGGAGCCGGTGTTCCTCGCCGGCACCACCATCAGCCGCGCCAGCCTCGCGAACCTGGCGATCATCGCCGCCAAGGACGTCCGGGTCGGTGACCGGGTGCGCGTCACCCGCGCCAACGACGTCATCCCGTTCGTGATCGGCCCGGTCGTGTCCAAGCGCACCGGATCCGAGAAGAAGATCCGCCGGCCGAAGGCGTGCCCGTCCTGCGGCGGGCTGCTGGTGGAGGCCGGGGACTCGCGGGAGCTGTTTTGCGAGAACGTCCAAGGGTGCCCGCAGCAGCGCCTGCGGCGGCTAGTGCACTGGGCGTCCCGCGCCGCGGCGGACATCGACGCGATCGGGCCGAGCTGGATCGAGCGGCTCTCCCGGGCCGGGCTGCTCGACCGCCCCTCCGACTTCTACCGGCTCACCGCCGACGTGCTGCTGGAACGCTTCGACGGGCAGGGGATGGGCCGCCGGTTGGCGGAGAAGATGATCGCGTCCATCCAACGCTCCAAGCAGCTTGGGTTGCGCAAGGCGATCGTCGGCTGGTCGATCCCGCTGGTCGGCGACGGGACCGCCAAGCGGCTGTGCCGCGCCGGGTTCGAGTCCGCAGAAGACCTCACCGTCGCGTCGATGAAGGAGCTGCTCAAAGTCGACGACGTCGGCCCCGCGGTCGCAGAGAGCCTGCTCGCGTTCTTCTCCCAGCCGGCCACCATCACCGAGATCCAGGAGCTGCGCCAGCTCGGGGTCAACCTCGACGTCCGTGATGAAGACCGCCCCGCCAAGGCCGCGGACGGCTCCCCGCTCGCCGGCAAGACGGTCGTAGTCACCGGCACCTTGGGGCGCTTGAGCCGCAAGGACGCCAACGAGGCGATCGAACGCGCAGGCGGGAAGGCGGTCGGGTCGGTGTCGCGCAAGACCGACCTGGTCGTCGCCGGATCGGGGGCCGGGTCGAAGCTCGCCAAGGCGCAGCAGCTCGGGATCGAGGTCATCGACGAAGCGGAGTTTCTGCGGCGGCTGCAAGCCGCAGGGCTGGAGGTGTGATCGAAAACCACGCGGGCGCGCGGGCGCACGCCACACCGTTGCCGCGTGGGACCGGTCACCGTCTACACGACCGCCGGCTGTCGTCACTGCACCCAAGCGAAGGCGCTGCTGGACCGCGCCGGCATCCCCTACCTGGAGATCCGGGTGCCGGCAGATGACGGCGCGATCGAGGAGGTCGCGGCCAAGACGGGCATGCTCACCTTCCCGCAGATCCTCATCGGGGATGAGCCGATCGGCGGGTTCAAGGAGCTGGTGGACTGGTATGAGTCCGGGCGCCTCGCGGCGCTTTCCGGCTGACCGCGCCGCCGCGGTCACGCTGACGGCGCCGGCATGGTCGCGGGCGGTCAGAAGTGCGGCCGGGTGCTCGTGCGCACCATACCTTGACCGCGATGCTGGAACGCCTCCGCGTCGACAACCTCGCCCTGTTCGAGCGCGCCGAGCTCACCCTCCAACCAAAGCCGTCGTTGATCGCGATCACCGGGGAGACCGGCGCCGGCAAGACCGTCCTCACCCAGGCGGTGCGGTTGATCTCAGGGGAGGGCGCGGACGCGGGCCTGATCGGCCCGTTCGCCGGCGAAGCGTATGCGGAAGCCGAGTTCGCCTGCCCGCCCCCGGCCGTGGTGGCCGAGCTCGCCGACGAGGACGCCGACCACATCACGCTCGCCCGGAGGCTGCGCGCCTCCGGGTCGCGGGCGCTGGTGTGCGGGCGGGCCGCCTCCGCCGGTCAGCTGCAAGACGCAGCGGCCGACCTGATCTGCCTCACCGGCCAGCACGCCGCCCGCCGGCTGGTGGACGCGGCGTTTCAGCGTGACCTGCTGGACCGCTTCGCCGGGCTGGACGAGCTGCGCGAGCGCGTCCGCGACGCCTACCGCGCATGGCGCACAGCCGAACGACAGCTGCAGCAGCTGCGGGAACGGGTCGCCGACAACGCTCGTCGTGAACGCCAGCTGCGCAACGACATCGAGTTCGTCGAACAGCTCAACCCCACCCCCGGTGAAGAGGAGCAACTTGAGGCAGAACGCAACCGGCTGCGGTATGCCGAACAGCTCGCGGTTGCGGCTCACGCCGCCGCGGAGCTGCTGAACGGCGACGATGAGACGACCGCGGTGTCGACCGTGGGGCGCGCCGCCGCCGAGCTTGACCGCGGATCCGAACACGACCACAGGCTCGCCGAGCTCGCCGCCGACGCGCACGCCATCTGCGACCAGCTCACCGAGCTCGCCCGCAGCGCACGCGAGCTCACCGACAGCTACGACAGCGACCCGCGGCGGCTTGCGGAAATCGAGCAGCGCCTCAGCGACCTGCGGGACCTCCGCCGCCGGTTCGCGGGCGCGGACATCGCCACCATCCTCGACCAGGTCCAACGAGACCGCGCCCTGCTGGAGGAGCTGGATGCGGGCGCACAGCTGCTGGAGGAAAAGCAGCGCGCAGCCGAGCACGCCGCCGCCGCCTACCACCACGCCGCCCAGCAGCTGAGCGGCAAGCGCAAGGCGTCGGCGAGCAAGCTCGCCCGCGCAACCGAAGCGCATCTCGCAGACCTCGGGTTGGCGGAGGCGAAGCTGCACATCACCGTCGAGCCGGCGGGCAAGCCGTCCGCGCACGGGCTCGACCGGGTCTCGTTCGCGCTGGCGGCGAACGCCGGGATGCGCCCCGCGCCGCTTGACCGGGGCGCGTCCGGAGGTGAGCTGTCACGCGTGAACCTCGCGCTGCTGCTTGCGTCCGGCCGCAACACCGGCACGTTGATCTTCGACGAGGTCGACGCCGGGATCGGCGGTGAGGTCGCGCACCGGCTCGCCCGCAAGCTCCGCGAGCTCGCGCAGACCTGCCAGGTGATCGTGATCACGCATCTCGCGCAGATCGCCGTCCAGGCAGATCGGCACTACTTCATCAGCAAGGACACCCGTGGCGGGGTCACCCGCGCCACCGTGGAGCTGCTCGACAGCGAGCAGCGGCGGTCGGCGGAGATCGCCCGGCTGGTCGGCGCGGACTCCGCTGACGCTGACGCGGCCCGCGCGGCGCGGGAGCTCGTCACACAGGGCGCGCGCACCTGACCCCGCACCCTTCACGCTCTCGACGCTCTTGTTGTCTGATGGCCTCCTTCAGGCCTCTTCTTGTTCTGCTTGCCTCTTAGAGGCCTCTACCCCTCTTTATTGTGGGGCGGCAAATCCGACCCCTCCCTCCCGGCGGAGCCAAAAACCCGACCTCCCGACGGCACGGACACGGATAGTCGCGGCATGAGAGTCGCGAACATCCCAGTCCGGGTCGCCTTCACCGACATCCTGTTCGTCGTCGCCGCGGTCGTCGCGGCAGGAGCGTTCTTGCTCGGCCTGAAGCCCGTGGCGGTCGCGGCGCTGCTGGTCGATGTGGCGGTCGTCGCGCTCGCGGTCATCCGGGTGGCGCGCAAGCCGCACCGGCCGACTCGGCGAAGCTGAGGAGGGCGAGGCGGTGATCGTCGAGACACTGAGGCTCACGCTCGCCGGTTACCTGCTGGCGCTGGCCATGAGCGCGTGTCTGGGCGTCCACCGCCCACTGCTGGCCGCTCCCGCCCGCGCGGCGTACACACTCATCCGCCTGGCCGTGATCGCCGCCACCTTCGGGAAGGTGCGCTTGGCGCCGCTCGCCAAGCGCGCGAAGCGCACCCAGCGGCGGCGCCTGCGCCAGCTGCGCTTCGAACTGGCCGAGCGCCGTGAGGCGTGGCTGGAGCGCCGCGGCAAGCTCACCACGACCGCCGGGGTGTGGAGCTCCGGTGACGATGACCGCTAGCGCCCCCATCACCCGCAGGCTGGCGGCGTTCGCGATCGACGCGGCTCTGTGCGGCCTGCCCGCCTGGACCTGCGGGAGCTTCGGCGCGTACCTGCTCGTCAGCGAAGCCGGCGCGCGCCAATACGCGGGGCTGCTGATGGTGGGCGGGTCACTGCTGTTGAGCGCGCTGTTCTACTGGGCGCTCCAGCTCACCCAGGCGCTGCGTGGCCGCCAAACCCCGGGGCAGCGGCGCGCAGGGGTGCGGCTGATCAGCGCCGAGGGTGAGCCGCTCAGCCGCCGCCAAGCGGTCAAGCGTGAACTGGTCGCGAGAGCCGGGTCGTGGGCGGTCGTCTGGTGGCTTGGGTTGTTCCCCCTGCTCGCCGTGGATGCGGCGTGGTGTCTGATCGACCGCGACCGACGCAGCGTGCGGGACCGCATCTGCAAGACGACACTGACCCCGGCAAGCTGAAAAGCCCTACCTGTGCGGCGCGCACGGTGCACGATCATGCCATGCGCGCACGACTCGCCTTCCCGCTCGCTGTGCTGATCGCGCTCGCCGCGCCGCCTGCGGCGCCGGCCGCCGATCTGTCCTGGACCGTACCTGCCACGACCAAGCATCACACCGTCGCCGAAGCCGGCGCGCTGCAGGTGACGTTCAAGGACACGCGCGGCTGCCGGGACGGCAGGATCCAGTTCCGCCAGTACGCGGTCAGCAAGTGGTCTGCGCTGCGCGCGGTCGACCGCTGCCGCAAGGGCGTGAAGGTCTCCGACCCCCAGATCGCCCGTGACTCCGGGTCCGGCGCGACGTTCATCGTCTGGTCACAGGTCTCGCCGACCAACCCCAACAACAACGCGATCCGCTACGTGCGGGTGCTCGGCCGCTCCACCCCGAAGTTCACCAAGCCGCGCACGCTCGTCAAGCTCCCCAAGCACGTGTACACCCCGCCCCTGTTCTCCGCCGCCGCCCGCGCCGGGGCGTTGTGGTTGATGTGGCAGGAGCCGCGCAAGCTCACCGACGCCAAGCCCCGCTTCAAGGTGCAGCAGTTCCGCCAGTCCAACGGGCGGGCGATGACGAAGAACCTGGCGCGCGGGTACGGGCGCTTCCGCGCCGACGCCAACAACGGGGCGATGCGGATCATCGCCGCCCGGCTCGGCGTGGTCGCGATCTGGAGCCTCACCGACGCTGGGGGGAAGCGCCACTACTACGCCGCGGACACCCAGCGGATCTCCAGGCGCACCAGCAAGCGGGCCGTGTTGAAGTTCCGCGGCAACGCCGGGATCGAGGGGCGTACGAGCTTCACCGTCAGCGAGGACCGCCGCATCTACCGGATCTCTGAGCTCGCCAGCGCCCCCGCCGCCCCCGGCTCCCCGCTCAGGGTCAAGATCACCCAGTGGTCGCACAGCAAGCACAAGTGGGTCAACGCGCTGCGCGGCACGTCGCAGGTGACCATCCCGTACGACCCGCGGCTGACCAGGCAGGTGATCACCGCCCAGGCGGCCCGGGACGGCAACATCTACCTGGCGTACGAGGCATACGCGGATGCGCAGAGCTGCTTTATCCCCGACACCGCAACGCCGTGCGTGCGCACCGTCGCCCCGAACCCGAACGCCCCCGCCATTTTCGTGCTCCGGATCGAGCGCACCGGCGCGGTCGCGCAGGCTGCGGTCAGCTGGCCTGCGGTGAGCGCGGCGCCTGCCGGCAGCACCGTGGTGGAGTGGCGTCGGCCCAACAGCGGCCTGGACGCGATCACCACCGCGTTCGGAGGGGTGCGGATGCTCACCCCGCTTGGCAGCCAGATCATCGCCCCCACCGGCGCGGTTGTGCGTGACAGCTCGGTCGCCGCGGCTCTCACCGACCCGCTGTCGTTCACCGATCCCACAGGTTGATCGCAAACACGCCAAGTTCGATGCGGGTTGCGGTCCGAAAGCCACCCGCGCCATATGGTGAGCCCAGTTGCAGAGGGGAAGCCACGATCGAGGCGCAAGCCTCCCGGCTCCCCCAGACATAGAGCAGAAGACCACATCCTCACATACTCCTCCTCCCGGCGTCGGGCCCCTCAAGGAAGGGGCCCGACGCGGTTGTGGAGCGAAAAGCCTCCACCGCAGCCGAGTGCTGCAAGCAGCATCATCCTCGATGTCGGGCTTTCACCGCTTCTACGACGACGAGGACGAGCACGTCCGACCCGAAGAGGTGATTATGTGGGCGCGAACCCACCGCCTCTCCAGCGGCCGGGCCGTGCCCGTGTGCCTGTGGGGCGGGCGTGGTGTCGGCAAGACCCAGCAGATCAAGGCGTTCTGCGAAGACCACGACCTGGAGCTGCGCACCTACCATCCCGCGCACGACAAGGACGGCTCCGACATCGTCGGCACCCCCTACCACGACCCCGACAGCGGCGAGACCAAGTACGCGCTGCCGGCGTGGCTGCCCGTCGAGGACGACCCGCCCGGGATCCTGTTCATCGACGAGATCAACCGCGCCCCCGAGGGCGTGCTGATGGGGCTGATGGAGGTGCTCGGCGAGGGCACGATCAGCCAGTCGGGCTGGAAGCTCCCCGACGGCTGGCAGATCGTGGTGGCCGCCAACCCCTCCGAGGTCGGCTACGACGTCCGGACCATGGACGACGCGATGATCGACCGCATGCTCCACTACGTCCCCGGGTGGGACGCCCCGGCGTGGGCGGCGTGGGCGCAAAGCGCAGGCCTGGACCCGCGAGTCATCGACTTCGTGCTGCGAAACCAGGAGCACGTGGAGATCGGCGAGACCGACTTCCCCGTCGAGGTGAGCGAGCGCCTTGCCGCCACCCCGCGATCCTTCGAGTACTTCGCGGCCTTGTACGAGCCGGACATGCCCAAGCGGATGCTGCGGGTCATCGCCTACGGGCTGCTCGGCCGCGAGGTCGGCCAGATGTTCATCGACGAGCACGAGACCGCCCCGCCGGCGTTGCGGTTCGACCAGATCCTCAAGCCCGGGTATGAGGATCAGCTGCGACGCTGGCGTGACGCCAACGACTACGCCTCCATCCGGGCGTCCACGGGCCGGGTGATCGCCGGGCTGGTCGGCAAGGACGTGGACACCGAGGTCGTGAAGAAGCTCGGCCGCTACTTCGGGCTGCTGCCAGACAGCGAGCGCAACACCGGACTGGCTGCGCTCCGCAGGTCCGCCCCCGACTGGGCGAAGCTCGTCGAGTACGCCACCGAGAAGTGGATGCAGCATCTCGCCAGCAGAGGGTACTCGGCAATTCAGCGCTAATACCCGAGAATCAGGGCGAACCGGAAGTGCCGGCGGCTAGGGTCGATGCGTGAGCGACGCACGCCCCGGTATCAGGCTGAGCTCCATTGTGAGCCAGCGGCTTCGACGCCGCGGCTTCGTCGAGCCGCGGGACGGCCTTGACGCCGTCTCAGCGTGGCTGGAGCGCGCCTGCGGCCTCACGCCAGCGGCCGCGCAGGCGCTCGCGTGGGGAGAGGAGGCCGCGCTGACCTGGAAGCAGGTCGACCGGATCGCCGGCGCGCTCGCGCTGGACCGCGACCTGCTCGCGCTCGTGGTCGGCCGTTCTTCACCAGAGCTGGTGCGCGAAACGATCCGCCGATCGGTAGAGTCCAAGCTCGACCCCGAGGTGTGCGCTGCGTGCGCGGCGTACGAGCAGGCCGCCCAGGGCGCGCTCGCCGCCGGTGACGATGACGCGCTGCTCGCGCTCGCCTACGACCTCCTCGCCCACATCAACGAGCAGGACGCAGGCGACGACCTTATCGGTGACGTCTCCGAGCTCGACGAGCTGGTCGCCGGGCCGGCGCCCTTCGCGCCGCCCGCTGACGTCGCCAGCCTCCCCCACATCGTCTCCTCGCTTCCCAAGCCCGCGCGACTGCGGGTGCTCGCCGCGGCGCTTAACGAACAAGCAGCACACCTGGAGAACTCAGAGCGCAAGCGTCTTGACATCGTGCCGTATCGGCGGTTGCGGTCCGACACGCTGTCCCCGCTCGCCCGCGCAGCCCTGGACGCGCTCGCGGCCTCCCCGGAAGGCACGCTGACCGCCGGCGAGCTCGTCGACGCGCTCGGCCTCTCGGACGCCCGCCCCCTGGGGCAGCTGCGACGCAGCATCGAGAGCTCGCTCCGCCATCTCGCCAACGCCGGCGTGGAGCCCCCACCCCATCCGCTGCTGGTGTCACGCACCGCAAGCGGCCTGCGCTACCGACTCGACGACCGGGCGCTCGCGGCGTGGCGTGAGCTGCTGCGGGAACAGCGCTCTCTCGCCACCCGCCCGGACCAGTGAGCAACAGCGAAAACGCTGATGCGCAGCAACCCAGCTTGGGCATGCTCAGCTCATGAGCGCATCCCAGATGGCGGCCTCGTTTGTCGCCGGCAGCGGCATGGTGGCCTCCCCCGTGATCGCCGCGCTCGCCGTCGGCGCGGCGAAGAACTCACAGGCGCTGTATGAGAGCGTCCGGGCCATCAGGGCGGCGGCCGCGCTCGCCGCAGCGGTCGCCTTCAGCCTCTGCCTGGTGCATGCGTTCACCGCGCCGCTGTTCGGCGCGGCCGGGTTCCTCGCTGCGTTGACCGTGGTCGTGATCGCCTACTACCAGCGCATCACCCCCGCTGATGAGTGCGCTCAGGAACCGCTGCTCGCCGACGCGGAGTCGGTTCGCCTGCGCGCCGAGCTCGCCGCGCTGGAGCGTCAGCTCCAGGAAGACCCGGGCGAGCAGCCGCCGGCGGTGAGCTGACACGCGCACGCGGCGTCGCGACTTTGCGGTGTTGCGTCTTGCAGCACCGTACGCTGACACCACGCCCTCGTCGTGGCCGCTAACGCGCCACGTTCCACGCGTGCTGTCAGTCCGTTCGCGCTGCGCGCCATACGGTGCAGTGGCGAGCGCAGTGTTTCCCGCTCGCGTCAGGAAAACCGCAGGCGAGAGCACGACAGAGGCCGACGAGCAGAGCATGGCAACGAGGGCGTACACGAAGGAAGACATGAGGCTGCGCACGCCGGCTGATCGGCAGGCCGGCTCGGTGGAGGCGTGCTGATGGGTCCGCGCGCGCAGTACCCCGAAGACGTCAAGGAGCTGGTGCGGCGCAAGTACCCGCTGTGCCAGAAGCGCGAGGACCGGCTGAAGCTCGCACGCGAGTGCACCGAGCTGATGCGGCAGCTGTTCCCGGATCGCGAGGTGCCGGAGATGACGCTGCAGAAGCTCTACAACCTCGCCTCGCGGCTGAAGAGCACCCGCGGTCACGCCACCACCCACGCGGACTGGACCGCCGAGGACGAGCAGCGCTACGACGCCAAGGAGGATGTGTCGCGACTGAAGCTCCGCGACGACCCTGACACGCTCGCGTGGAGCGCCGAGGACGACCGGTACCTGCGTGACGCGTGGGGTGAGACGTTCATCGAGCAGATCGCGTACATGCTCAACCGCACCGAGACCGCGGTCGCGTACCGGGCACGGGAGCTGGGGTTGCGCAATGTCCCCAAGTACTACGACGCCAAGAAGGTGATGATGTGGCTGGGCTTGCGGCCGAAGGAGCTGATCGCGCTGACCAAGCGGGGGTTGGAGCTGTTCCCCTGCTGTGACCGCAAGGGGAAGGTGCGGATCACGCTCGTCTCCACGACCTCCCTCGCGCGTGTCTTGCTGCGCGACAACTTCTGGCACAAGCTCGTCGATCTGCGCAACGCCGACCGGTTCTTCATCAAGGACATCATCGAGAGCATGGTCGCGATCCAGAACGGCGACGCCTCGTGGGAACCCAACTGCTGGGTCAGCCACGGCCACACCTGCCTCAACCCCTACGCGGAGGCGAGTTTCGGCTGGTTCTTCGACGGCTATGACCGCGACCCGCAGGCGTGCGGGCTCGACCTCGACCCCCGCGATCTGTCTCCTGCGGCCAACGTCGCGTCCGACAACTGGCGGCGGGGCGCGTGGAAGCGAGCGGAGCGCGCGCCGCAAGCCATCGCCGCCTAAGCGCCCAAGCGCTTTCGCCGCCTGAGCGCGGGCGGGCCGGGTCAGGATCGGCCCGCCCGCCTTGCTTTGCCGGCGCGGCGTATCAGCCGGGCCGGCGAGCCAGCTCCAGGGCGCGCCGGCAGGTCTGGCTGGTGTACCCGCGTCTGGCAAGCAGCGCCCACGCCTTCTGCTGGGTGGCGCGGTCAGACAGCGCGTCACCGTAGCGCCCGCGGATCAGCTCCGCGGCCTCGGACGGGTCCTCGCGCTCACGCTGCTCGTCATCGGTCAACGAGTGGCCGGCCACCACCGACGCGCAGACTTGCGGGTCGAACCCGCGGCGCTGCAGGAACGCCAGCGCCCGCGCCTGCTCGCGGCGGCCCAGCCGGTCGGCGAACCGGCGTCGCAGCGCCTGTGTGGCGATCGCCTCCTCCTCATCGGGCGGGTAGAGCTCGTCGAGGACGCGCTCGGCGAGGTCGGCTGGGATGCCGGCTTGGGACAAGTAGCGGCCGATCCGCCACCTCCCCTGCCCGGCGCTCTTTCGCTGGGCGACGACAGCGCGCGCGTACTCGCCGTCGTCGACGAGCTGGAGCTCATCCAGACGCCTCAACGTGGCGGCGATCACCGCCTCGCCGAACTCGCGCGAACGGAGTTTCTCGGCCAGCTGGTGGCGGGTGCGAGAAAACCGCGCGAGCGTCTCAACGCAAATCCGCAGCGCTTCAGAGTCCACGACCGCCTGCTCGACGAGGCGGCGTCGTTGCGCGGTGAGCTCCTCACCCACCCGCAGGTCGAGCTGCGCGCACACCGAGCGCTGCATCCCAACCCAGAACTCACCGTCGACGAACACCGACACCCTGTCGGGGCGGCGTGTCTGCTGCGTGATGTCGGTAATCCGGGCCACTGAGCTCATGGTAGGGCGAGGAAGGCGGCGGGACCCGGCTCCTCGCGAGCGCGTGAATGGAAAAACCGGTGATAGGCGGCGACGCGTCCCTACGGTCAGCGCGTCGCCTGGAGAGTCGAAAGGAACGCAGAGCCAATGAACACGCGCCGCAAGCCCAACTTGATGCTGATCATCGGCGGCATCATCCTGCTGATCGTCGCCGTCGGTTTCGTCCAGCTCGTGCTGTCGGTCCGCAACGAGACCGGCGTCATGGTCGCCAACCGCGACGTTGCCGCGTTCTCCACGATCGGCAAGGACGACCTCGTCGAGGTCAAGGTGCCGAAGGCGTCGGTCACCGACAGCGACCTCACCGCCGACGAGTACGAGCAGCTCAAGGACAAGGGCATCGTCGCGACGGTGCGCTTCCTCAAGGGCTCTCGCATCAACGAGGCGGGTATCGCCAAGAACCCGCAGGGCTCGTTCATGATCGTCTCCTCGGACGAGCGCGTCATCGGCGTCACCGCCAGCCTCTCCGGCGTCAGCGGCGGCACCGTCCAGGTCGGCGACGTGGTGGACGTGCGCGCCGCCGGGGTCGGCGCCGACTCCTCCGCGGCGTACTACGCGAAGGTGCTCTGCATCGCCGACAAGCCCAACGGCTGCGACGGGGTCCTCCCGCCCGGGATCGAGCTCTCCGGCGACAAGGACAAGAAGTCGCCCGGCGACCAGTCGCTGCCGGTGATGATGCTGCTCGCGGTCGCCAAGGACGACGCGCTCGGGCTCAGCGGCGCGAACGTGTCGGTCGCGCTCAACCCCTTCTGCCGGACCGACGAGAACGGCAAGTTCGTGTCCGCACGCGAGGACAAGCCGTGCGTGGTCGGGGAGGAGGCGGCGATGCGAGAGGCCGCCCAGGCGGACGAGCAAGCGGCCGCGTCCGGCGAGAACCAGGAATCGGACGGCGAGCCGGTCAAGTAGCGCGATCTCCCACCAGCAAGATCCACCGACAACGAACAGCACCCCATGGACGATCAGACCCGCCATCACGCAGAGGACCCGCTCGCCGACGAGCCGACGCTGAGCGACATCCTCGCTGGCGCGCCGCAGCCTGAAGGCGACACGCCACCCGCCACCGGCGAGCCTGAGGGCGCCGACACGCAGGATGCGGCCGCCCAGACGGCAGGTGAGGAGCCTGCCGCAGGCCACGACCGGCGGGACGAGCCTGCAGGGATCGCCGCCGAAGCACAGGACGATGACCTGCGCCAGACGGTCGCTGAGGTGCGCAGGATGCTGGAGGGCCTGCGCGATGACGTCAGCCAGCAGATGCGGGTGCTGTCGGAAGCGATCATGACCGTGTCCGCGCGCATCGACGACGTCGAGCAGGCGGCGGCCCCCGCCCTGCCGGCTGTCGCGCACCGCGGCGATCACCCCACCGACGCGGCGGCCGAAGATCGCAATCACGCCACTGATCCGGCACAGGCCCCGGTTGCCGAGCAGCCCGAAGCCCAGCCGGCCCAGGCAGACGCCCGCGTCGGCTCCGACCAGCCAGAGAGCGCTGAGCCGGTGGTCGCTGATGCGGGGCAGGACGGCCCCGCTGTGGAGGGGCCTGCCTCAAGCCAAGCTGTCGAGGAGCCCTTTGGCGAGCTGACGCCGCCCAGCGACGACTCGGCAGCGCCGGCCGAGGGGCGCGTGGACACCGACGACCCGCTCGCGGCGCTTGAGCCGCTTGAGCAGGTAAGCGACGAGACGGCTGTGGAGACCCAGGCGCCCGCTGAGAGCCCCGGTGAGCCTCAGGATGAGGATCTTTTGGCTGCGCTGGAGCCGCTCGGCGGTCCCGATGTCGAGCAGCCCGGCGACCCCGCCGCCGACGACGCAGCCCAGGACGCCGACAAGCAGGGTCAGCAGCAGCCGCCGGTGGCACAGGCCGGCGCGGACACCCAAGCCAGGGATCCGCTCGCGGCGCTTGAGCCGCTGGAGGCCGCCGGCGCAGAGCAGCCGGCCGAGCAGCAGCCCGAGGAAGACCCGCTCGCTGCGCTTGAGCCGCTGGAGGCGATGGCGCAGAATCCGCCGACGGCGGGCGAGCCTGCCGGTGATGGCGCGCCGTCGGCGGAGGACCCGCTCGCCGCCGGCTTCGACCCGCTCGACTCCTTCGAGGAGCTCAACCGGCAGCAGGCCGATGCGCCATCCGCCGGCGAGCTGACGCCGGGGTTCGACCCGCTCAGCCCGATCGGCGAACTCACCCTTGACGCAGACGCAGCCGGAGTCGACGCCCCGGCTCAGCAGCCGCCGGCGCAGCCGCAGGCTGATGAGCCGTTCGCCACGCCGGCCCGGCCGGCGGCCGACCGCCCCGACCAGGACGACCCGCTTTCGAACCTCGCCCCGCCCAAGCCCGAGCCAACGCAGCAGGCTGGGCTCAACCAGGGTGATGAGGCGACCAACAGCGCAGACGACACGGCGCCGCCCACGCCGTTCGCCGCAGGCGCGGCCACCGACCCGCTGGCCGACCTGGAGGCGAGCATCAAGCTCCCGGAGGGGTCGCCGCTTGCTGCAGACAGCGACACGCCGGCTACTGTGCCCGCCGAGGCGGCAGCCAACGAGGACGTCGTGACCGCCTGGGACCGCATGGAAGAGGAAAAGGACGGTCCCTCCTTCCGCGTCGACGAGCTCGAACTCGACACCGGCGAGAACGCCACCCCGGACACGCCGGAGGACAACCAGCAGCCGCCGCGCCGGCCCGCCGGACAGCAGGCAGCGCCCAGCGAGAGCTTGCGCGCCCAGCCCGCCGCGGCGCAGCAGCCGGACAGCCGGCCTGAGCCGATGGACATCCTCTATGCGATCGCCGAGCCCGAGGAGATCGACGAGACCACAGAGGCTGCGCTGGAGACCGCGGCGGAGATGCGCGAGGAGGTCGCCGAGACGCTCAAGCGCAGCCGAGCCAAGATCAAGCTCGACGCGTTCCCCTTCGACGCGATCCCGAAGGGCAGCCCGCTGATCATCGCCGTGTACTCCCCGTCGGGCGGCACCGGCAAGTCGTCCACGGCGATGAACCTCGCCGCGGCCACCGCGCTGTCAGCGCGGGCGGTCGCGGAGGCGCGCCAGCGCAAGGGTGAGCAGGTCGCGGTGCCGCGCGTGGCGATCGTCGACGGTGACGTGGTGCGCGGATCGCTACTGATCCGGCTCATGAACAAGCTCAAGCCCAACATGCACACCCTGCAGCTGTACCTCGATGAGCGCGAGGAGCAGGGATTCACCGGCCCGGCTCGCTGGCCGTCCTCCTACGACGACGCGCCGGCCGGCGAGAAGGCGATGCGCGAGTTCGTCCACTGGCCCGAGGCGCTCCCGAACCTCAACCTGCTCGCAGCGCCGGACGAGCCGGATAAGTACTTCGACTTCGGCGAGTCCGAGTACCACGAGATCCTCCAGCTGCTCGGGCGCTTCTACGACGTCATCGTCATCGACTGCGGCACCGAGATCGTGATGCCCAGCCAGCGCGCGTGGCTGTCCCACGCCCACCAGGTGTTCATCGTCACCAAGCCGGAGGTGGACCGCCTCTGGAACGCGCAGAAGGACGTCTACTACATGATCAAGCGCCGCTACCACCCCGAGGACAACCTCCAGGAGGGGCCGCTGCTCCCGCCGCTGGTGACCGAGGACAAGATCGCGGTCGTGATGAACAGCTTCGACATCGACTCCGGCCTGGACCCGGAGATCGCGATGGAGCGCAACTTCGCGCGCGTGATCGACAAGCGGAACTTCTTCTACATCCCGCACCTTGAGTCGGAGATGACCAAGGCGAACAACTCCGGCCGGTTCCTGGTCATGGAGAACACCGAGTACGCGAAGGTCATCAACGCGATGCTCAAGCACACCTTCCGGCGCTACACCGAGCAGCAGCGCAATGCGCTTCCCGCGGCCCAGTAGTGGCGAAAACCGCGGGGTCGGCCGCATGCGACGGCGATCGTTGGGCGCGTGACCGGCCAGCCGAACACCGAACGCCGCCGCCGCCGGCGTCCGGCGGGCACAACCGGACGGGACCTCGCCGTCCCGGCGCGCTCAAGCCAACACGGCGCCCAGCCAGGCGATGGCGCCGTCGCAGAAGGCGTGACGTTCGAGCGGCCGGAGCAGCGGTTCGCCCACTGGGAGGAGATCCGCAAGGCCGTCTCGGAGGCGTTCATCGCCGAGGCGAAGACCAACCCGGCGCTCAAGCAGCCCGGTGATGAGCGCGACGACGAGTACCTGCGGCTGGTCGCCAGGATTGTCGACCAGAACCCGCAGTGGGGCGTCCAGCCGGTCGAGCTCGCGGAGCTCGTCGAGCTGCTCGCCCAGTACCAGTTCGGGTACCGGGGCCTTGAGCCGTACCTGCAGCTCCCCGGGCTTGAGGACGTGATGATCAACCGCTACGACGAGCTCTTCTACGTCCAGGGTGGGGTCAAGCACCGCATCAGCGAGCAGCTGTTCGCCGACGAGGACGACCTGATCGACTTCATCAAGCAGATCGCGACCGAGAACGGCATTGAGATCAACCTCCAGCGGCCGGTGATCGACGCGCGCCTGCGAGACGGAAGCCGCGTCAACGCGATCCTCCCGCCGATCGCCGTCGACGGCCCGTCGTGCGTGATCCGCAAGCACCGCGAGATGCCGTTCACCCTGGAGGACTACTTCAAGCAGGGCATGCTCACCCGCGAGGCCGCCTACGACATCGGCCGGTTCATGCTCGCAGGGTGGAACGGGATCGTGTCCGGCGGCACCTCCTCGGGCAAGACCAGCCTGCTCAACGCGCTCGGCCGCGCGTTCCTGCCCAAGGACGACCGCGTGGTCATCCTGGAAGACAGCACCGAGCTTCGCATCAAGACCGACGACACCAAGTACCTGCAGGCGCGCCGTGACGCGACCCGCGACACCGACAAGGACGACAACGCCGTCACCATCGACGACCTCATCCGCTTCTCGTTGCGGATGCGCCCCGACCGGATCATCGTCGGGGAGTTGCGCGGCAGCGAGGCGCGAGCGGCCCTGAAGGCGTGGAACTCAGGTCACGACGGGTCGTTGTCGACGCTGCACGCCGACTCGGGGATGAAGGCGATCGCGAAGCTCATGCAGCTCATCCGCTCCCGTGAAGAGCCCGAGGAGTCCGTGTTGCAGCAGATCGGTGACGCGATCGACTTCATCATCCAGGTGCAGCGGTTCAAGGGGCAGGGCGCCCGCAAGATCACCGAGATCATCCAGGTCGTCAACGAGTACAAGATCGACGTCGACGATGCAAAGGTGGCAGAGCGCGTCGAACAGCTCAAGGCGACGGGGGAGCTGAAGACGCGCTTCGCGGGGGCGTGGGTGTTGCCGCTGTACGTGCTGGACCGGTCGGCCAGCACGCTCGTCAAGCGCAACGACCCGCTGCCGATCGTCGGCAAGCCGTTGCGTGAGCGCAAGCAGCCGGCCAAGCCCGCACAGCCGCAGGCTGACCCCGCCAAGCGCCAGCTGCAGCCGATCCGCGACGACGACCACCTGCTGCCCGCGGGCGGGCGGTAGCGAGAAACCGGGAGTGCGCTAACGCGGCCGCGTACGGTCGGCTGCACATGAGCCCGTTCGTTCTCGCAGCGTTGCTGGTGATCGGCCTCACGCTGGTCACGCTCAGCATGATCCCCGAGCGGATCAGCCCCGTACGCTCAGCCGTTCCCGCCGTCACCCGGCCGCTGTCCGATCGTCTGCGACGCCGCCTCCAGCTCGCCGGGCTGTTCGACGGCGCGCCGACGTTCGTGCTCTGCGGGGTCGTGCTCGGCGCGGCGATCAGCGGCCTGCTCGCGGTGATCGCCGTCTCACACCCCGTCGCCGCGGTCCCAGGTGCGCTGGTGGCGCCGATCGGCTTCTACGCGTACCTGGTGATGCGGGAACGCCAGTTTCTGCGGCGAGCGTCGGGCGAGCTGGTCATCTTCCTCAACCGGATCGAGAGCTCCGCACGGTCGGGGATGCCGGTCGCGGCCGCCTACCGGGAGGCGGTCGACACCAGCAAGACGCTGAAACTTGCCCTCGCAGACTCCGCGGCGCGCATGGCCGCCGGCGTTCCGTTCAGCGAGGCGCTGCTTGAGACCCTGGACCGGTTGCCGCTGCGCATGTGGCGGATGTTCGTCCGCCAGGTCGAGGCGCACGAGGAAGCCGGCGGCGACCTGCCCACGGCGATCTCCAAGACGATCGCGCAGGTGAACTCGATGCTCGCGCTCCAAGCCGAGGCGAACGCGGAAACCGCCGCTGCGCGGATGGAGCAGGTGTTCATCTGGGTGGCGATCGCCGCGTTCTTCGTCCTAGCGAGCTTGACGCTCGGGATGGGCACGATCTCCAACCTCTGGAAGACGCCGCTTGGGATCATCATGTTCATCGTCGGCATCCTCGTCAGTGTCGACGGGCTGCTCGGGTCGCGGCGGGTGCTCAACCAGATCGATCGGAGGATGTCGTTCTGATGAGCACCGCGGTGCTGGCACTGCTGCTGCTCGCCGGGCTCGGCCTGATCTTCTACGCGCTGTACAAGCGAGCGACCGAGCGGGGCGCCTCCGAAGCCGACCTGCGGCTCGCCCGGCTGATCGAGCAGGACATGGGCGACGCCGTGGTCGCGCCTGAAGCAGAAGAGGAGGACAAGCCGAAGAAGACGGTCGCAGACAGCGAAACCGTCGCGGCGCTCGCCAGCCGCCTGGAGCGCTCACCCGCGCTGCACAGCGGTGAGGGACGGTCGTTTCTCAACTGGCTGGATCACCAGCTGCACATGGCCGGCTTGCGCAGCGACACGTTCGGGCCCTACCGGGCGATCGCGCTCACCCTGCTGATCTGGTCAGCGGGTGTCGCGCTGCCCGTGCTGGCGTGGACGACGGGGCTGGTCCCCACGTGGGTCGCGTTGGTCTGCGCGGCGTTCTTCCTCGCCTATCCGCTGCTGAAGCTCAGGAGCCTGCAGGTTCAGCGGCGCGACGACATCGAGAAGGAGCTGCCGTTCGTGGTCATGGAGCTGGCGATGACGATGTCCAGCGGCATGACCAACATCGACGACGCGCTGCTGCGGCTGGTTCGCAACAACGCCCGCGACCCCGAGGCGGTGTTGGTGCGCGAGATCGAGCAAGCCGTGGTCGAGTACCGCCACGGCGGCCGTCGCCGCGAGGACGCGTTGAGGGATGTGATCTGGCGTTGCGGCGTGACGTCGGTGGAGACGTTCATCGAGTCGATCATCGTCGCGCTCCAGGTCGGGTCCCCGATCACCGACGTGCTGCAGGAGCAGGCCGATCACGCGCGGGAGATGTGGCGCCAGTCGATGCGCGCCTACACCGCGCGCAAGATGCCGGTGGTCGTGCTCCGAGTGGTCGAGACGATGTTCGGCGGGTTGATCATCATCGCCACACCGCTGTTCATCGACCTGCTGGAGCTCATCAGCGGCCTCGGGTAGGGCTCAGCCCGGCGAAAACGCGCGGTGGTGGCCGTGCGGCGCGTACGGTCGGTTCATGAGCGACGCACCCCGCAGCCGGCCAGACAGCGACGAGCTGAAGCCCACGCCGATGCCCATGCCCGGTCAGGGCGCGGTCGGGTGGCAGTCCGGCTCCCCGGATGACACCGCGCCCCTCCCCACCCGCCGCGTGCCGGACAAGCCGAAGTTCAGCGCCAAGAGCCAGCGGATCATCGACGCGATCGAAGAGGGCTTGCGCCACCCGGACTGCACGCAGATCGACGGGCACGCGCACGACAAGATCTCCGCGAAGCTCCAGGGCGCCAACGGGCTGTTCGACGGGCTCGCGTTCGCCAACCGGGACGAGTACACCGCCTACCTGAAGTGGCTGGTGGACTCCCAGGTCAGCGAGACCGACGTCCTGACCTGGGAGGACTTCATCCGCGACCGCTGGGGGACGGTGTCGCTGAAGGACGGATCGCGCCTCACGATCTTCCTCCAGCCCTGGCACAAGGAGCCGACGTTCTCGCTGCGCAAGCACACCGCGACCACGTGGAAGCAGCACGAGCTCGTGGAGCGCGGCACCCTCGACGAGCGGATGCTGCGGTTCTTGCGCTCGTGCGTGGCGGCGAAGGTCAACATCGTCATCGTCGGCCTGATGGGAACCGGCAAGAGCTCCCTGCTGCGCCTGCTCGCACAGGACTTCGCCGACAACGAGAAGATCGCCGTCCTGGAGCAGGTGCCGGAGCTTCAGATCCCCAAGCCGCTCGCCACCCACTACCTCTACCAGCCGACCGTCGAGGGGATGCGCCTCGGCGACGCGCTGGAGGGGATGCTGTACATGGGTCTCGACCGCCTGCTGGTCGGCGAGCTCCACATGGAGGGCATCAGCAAGCTGCTTGAGGTGATGATGGTCAGCGCCGGGTCCATGACGACCTACCACGCCCAGAGCGCCGAGATGGCCGTGGAGCGCATGCGCATCGCCGTCCAGATGGAGAACCCGAACTTCTCCTCCGAGGACGCGATCGCGTTCATCAAGCAGGGCGTGGAGCTGATCGTCGTGCTGCAGGTGATCGACGGCAAGCACCGGTGTGTCCAGATCAAGGAGCTCGACTGGCGTGAGAGCGGCCAGAAGGGCAAGCTCGGGGGCCGGGACATCTTCGTCTTCGACGCCGAGCAGAACCGGTTCAGGGCGAAGAACGAACCGGACCCGGACGGGCGCATCAGCGCGAAGTTCGCGCTCCGCGGCATCCACCTGCCGGTCACCGACTTCCGTGACCCCGAGGACATCGAGCGCGCGCGACACCTGTTGAGCTAGGCCCGAAAACACCGAGCTGAGACCGAACCCGACCGTACCGTCAACCTATGGCCCGCAAGAAGAGAAAGAAGAAGTCGCTGCTTGAGCATCTCGGCGTGAAGGTGGCGCCGAAGAAGACCGCGGATGAGCTGATCTCCGAGCAGCGCCATGAGAACTACATCCGCGCGTACGAGTACGTGCGGTTCCAGATCGACAAGGGCGTGCGCCACTTCTACGAGCACCGCGGCGACACCTCCCACCTGGAGCAGTACGTGGAGCGGCCGGCGCTGGATGAGCTGAAGCGCGTGCTTCAGCGGCTGCGAGCCGACAGGATCGTGTGGCGTCAGCCCGGCAAGCGCAAGCAGACCACCGCCCCCAAGTACGAGATCGTCGACGAGTCGCTGGACCGCAAGGGCCGGCCGCAGATGTTCGTGATCGAGGAGACCTTCACCGACCACAGCGTCCACCATCACTTCGAGGGTGGGCAGCCTGCCAGCGAGACCCGCTGCCCGGGCGTCAAGCGGACCGTCCGCGCCACCATCCGCTGCTACCACAAGAACGGGCAGAGCATCTTTCGCCTGCAGAAGGTCACGCGCGGCCGCGCCGCGGCGTGATCCCGGCCGTCTGCGCGAGCGGCCCCGGCGAAGGGGCTGCTCGCGCGGGCGCTTCAGCGGTTGGCGGGCTCTAGGATGGCGCTGAAGCGAGCATCAGCGCCTGAACCTCGCGCCTGAACTCCTCGGTCGGCGAGCAGCGCAGCTCGGTCCGGTACGCCTTGCCGTCGAACAGCAGCCGGATCGGGTTGCGTCCCGGGTACTTGTGGCAGAGCCCCTTCAGCTGGTCGACCCATTCGCGGTTGAACTGGGCCTGAGTCACGTGGATGTTCACCGGGGCGGTCTTGGCGATCCGCTCACGCACCTTCTCCGGCGCCCACCGGTAGATCTTCGTCGCGATCAGCTTCATGTGCCGCTCGACGGGCTGCTCTGAGGCGCCGTCGGCGGAGGCGGGGGACTCCTCGCCGGCGTCATCGGAGTCCTGCTGGGCTTGACGGAAGGTGTCCTCCTGCACCTTCGCCTCGATGCACACCACCGACCCTTCGGCCAGCAGGTCCTCGCAGCCTTCTGCCGCTGACGGGAACACGGTCACCTCCCGCGCGCCGGTGAGGTCTTCGAGGGTGAGCCGGTACCAGGTGTCCCCGGCGCGGGTCTTGCGCGCGTCGCAGTCGACGATCGCGCCCACCACCCGCACCGTCTGGCCCTCGAACCGCTCCCCGATCTCCCCGAGCCGGTACGGGCCGACGTAGCGCTCCCACACATCCTTGTCGGCGTCGAGGGGATGCCCGGACACGTAGATGTTCAGCACCGACCGCTCATGGTTGAGCTTGTCCAGCTCCGGCCACTCCTCCTGGGAAAGCGGCGGGTCGGTTTCGGCGGCCAGCGCGAGCTCCACGTCAGAGGCGGCATTGCGCTCCTCCCATTCTGCGGCGAGCGCGGGGGCGATCCGCTGCGCCCACTCGCGCGCTTGGTCGCGAATGTTGGCGCGGCGCTGGGTGACGAGCTTCTGGGCGGCCTCGTCGATGATCTGCTTCTCGGACTTGCCCGCAGTCTGCTCCTCATCGGCGATCCCGGCGACCGCATCGGCAACCGAGGAGGCGGGGTTCGCCTTCATCTGGTCCTTGATCGACTTGCGCGCCAGCCGCAACGCCTCCTTCTCCAACCCCGCGTACACGGCGTCCTCTAGCTCCCTGCCCTCCAGTGGGCGCTTGCTCTCCCAGCTGACCTTGGCGGCGGCCTCAACGGCCTTCTTCTCCCACGAGCTCAGCTTCTGCTTGGTACCGGCTGCGGCGGGTTCGTCCATGAGGGAGATCTGACCCTCAGCCGGCGCGGCCATCACCTGTTTGGTGATCGCCTTGACGAACTCCTTCTCCTGCTCCTTCAGCTTCTTGCGCTCAGCCGCGATCGTCTCCTCGACGATGTCATGCATCGCCTTGCGCGACGCTCCGGTGGAGTCCAGCGCGCCGCCCTTCACCAGCGCCTGGACGACTTTCTTGTTGAGGTTGGGCATGCGGCGGATGAGGTCGAACACGCTCGTGAACGGGCCGTTGCGCTTGCGCTCCTCGCGGATCTCGCCAACGACCTTGTCCCCGACGCCCTTGAGGGCGGTGAGGCCGAAGAGGATGTCGTGCCGGCCCGGGTTGTCCTCGTCCTCCATGACCGCGAAGTCGCGCAGGGACCGGTTGATGTCCGGCGGGAGCACCCGCAACCCCATCTGCTTGGCCTCGGTGAGGTACAGCCGCGGCTTGTCCTTGTCGTCCATCACTGACGACAACAGGGACGCCATGTACTCGTTCGGATAGTGGGCCTTTAGGTAGCCAGTGATATAGGAGATGTAGGCGTAGCAGGCCGCGTGCGACTTGTTGAACGAGTAGTCGGCGGCCTTGATGTTGTCCGCCCACAACGCCTCGGCGATCGAACGGTCGATCCCGTTCTTGCGGAAGCCCTCGAAGAACTCGGGCTTCATCGACTCCATCAGGTCGAGCTTCTTCTTCCCGATCGCCTTCCGCAAGTCATCGGCGCGGGACTGGCTGAACCCGGCGAGCTTGCGGGCGATCATCATCGACTGCTCCTGATAGATGGTGATCCCGTAGGTCTCCCCCTGGATCTCCTCCAGCGCGGGGTGCAGGTACTCGAACTTGCGGCCGTGCTTGCGCGCCGCGTATTCGGGGATGTAGTCCATCGAGCCGGGGCGGTAGAGCGCAACGAGCGCGATGAGGTCGCGGAACTCGGTCGGGCGGACCAACTGCAGGGCCTCCCGCATGCCCGCGGACTCGAACTGGAACGTCCCGACGGTGCGGCCCTCGGCGAACAGCTTGTAGGTGTCGGGGTCGTCCAGCGGGATCTTGTAGCGCGTGTAGTACATGTCCACGCCGCGCTCTGCGATCTTGGTGACCTCCTTGAGGTCGACGCCGTGGACGTGCTTGATCCGGTCGATGCAGTCGTTGATGACGTCCAGGTTGCGCAACCCCAAAAAGTCCATCTTCAGCAGGCCGATCTTCTCGCTGTAGACCATGTCGTACTGGACATGGAGCGGATGGTCGGCGCCGAACTGCTGCAACGGCAGGTCCTCTTCGAGGGGGTGGTCGGCGATGATGACCGCGGCGGCGTGGATGCCGTTGGTGCGGATCTTGTCCTCAAGCCACAGCGCGAGATCGATCGTCTCGGTCGTGAACCCGCCCGCCTTGTGGGCCTTCTGCAGCTCTTCGGACTCCTCCAGGGCCTTGTGGAGCTTGATGTTCGGCGGCTTGCTCGGGACCATCCGGGACAGGCGATCCCCCGCCTTCAGCGCTTCCGCGCGTCCCTCCTCGGTGGGTTCGGCGAGCACGCGCGCCGCGTCCCGCAACGCCCCCTTGCTCTTGTAGCGGCCGAAGGTGATGATCTGCGCGACCGCGGTCTCGCAGCCGGCCAGCCCGTTGTACTTGCGCCGCGCGTACTCGATCAGCTCATCCCGCCCGCTGGGAGCGAAGTCCATGTCGATGTCCGGCATGCTCTTGCGGCCGGGGTTGAGGAACCGCTCGAACAGCAGGTCGTACTCCAGCGGGCAGATGTCGGTGATCCCGAGCACGTACGCAACGATCGACCCGGCGGCCGACCCTCTGCCCGGACCGGAGGGGATCCCGCGCCTGGCGGCCTCGTTGAAGAGGTCCCAGACGATGAGGAAGTAGTCGTTGAAGCCCATGGAGTCGATGACGTCGAGCTCCATCGCCAGGCGCTGCCGGACTTCCTCTGAGGGGTTGTCGCCGTAGCGGTAGCGCACCCCTTGCTCGCACAGCCACGCCAGGTACTCCCGCGAGCTGCTGAAGCCGCTGGGGATCGGGTAGCGGGGCAACAGCTCGCGGCCGAACTCGATCTCGGCGTTGCAGCGCTCGGCGACCTCAAGGGTGCGGTCGATCGCCTCCGGCCAGTCCGGCAGCGCCTCGCGGAGCTCCTGCTCGGAGCGCATGTGGTAGCGCTTGGGCAGCAGGCTGAAGCGGCGCTTGCCCTTCTGGATCTGGCCGGTGCCGATGCAGATCATCGCATCATGGGGGATCGCGTCGTCCTCGTTGAGGTAGTGGACATCACCGGTCGCGACGTACTTGATCCCCAGGGGCTTGCAGATGTGGTCGACGAGGATCCGGCACATGTCGATCTGCGACAGCGCGACCTCGCCGGCCTCGCATTCCGCATACGTCTCCGGGTCTTGCTGGATCTGCTCGTCGGTCAACGGGTCGCGGCCAAGCAGCTGCGCGATCTCCGAGTCCGCGGGGATGCTGGTGGTGATCCCGACGTTCTGCAGCTCCCCGTAGACGTTGTCCTTGCCGTAGGTGGCGATCAGCCACTCGACCTCGCGGCGCGCGCCGGTGAGGTCGCCGGCGAGGATCCGCCGCATGGTCGGTGATGCCATGCAGCCGGTGAGGGCGATCACCCCCTTGGAGTAGCGGGCGAGCAGCTCCCGGTCGGCGCGCGCACGCGGCCGCCCGAAGGTGATGATCGTGCCCTCCATGAACGCGTAGGTGGAGAGCTTGCAGAGGTTGTGGTAGCCCTCGGTGGTCTCTGCTAGCAGGGTGAGGTGGTAGGTCCGCTTGTCCTGCTTGTTGTGGCGGTCCGCGCAGACGTACGCCTCCATGCCGAGGATCGGTTTCTTGCCGGCGGCCTTCAGGGTCTCGTAGAACTCCGGCAGGCCTTGCATGACCCCGTGGTCGGTGAGCGCGAGCGCGTCCATCCCGAGCTCGTCGAGCTTTGCTGGCATGTCCTTGATCACCGACCCGCCGTCCAGCGAGCTGTACTCGCTGTGGCAGTGGAGATGGCAGGCGCGCGCCTTGCGCTTGGTGTTGTTCGGCTCGTCGCTCATCGTCTGCTTGCAGCGCGCGTCGAGTGTGTGCCAGCGGCCGCCGCTAGCCGGTGTTTTTCGTCGGCGGCGGTCCTGCTGACGTCTTGCGTGAACGCACGGCGCGCGGACGCGGCGGGCTCGCGTAGAAAAAGCCGATCGGGCGGCAAGCGGCAAGCTAGGGTCCGGGCATGTTCGGCAAGCGCACCCGGCCAGAAGAGCTGTCAGACGCCCAGCGGCGCCGGCGGTTGTTGACCCAGCTCGGCGTGCAGGCCGGGGTGATCGTGCTGCTTGCGGCGATGGCGCTGGTCTGGGTGATCTCGAAGCTGACCGGTGAGAGCATCGTCATCCCCCGCACCCCGCAGGGCGTGCTGGAGAGCGTGAAGGTCGACGATCACTACGCGTGGACGTCGGAGACGGTGCGGCGCGTCACGCTCGGCGGCCAGCAGGTCGAGCAGCAGGCGTTGCGCTCGGCGGTGGTGGACCTTAAGCTGAACCGCTTCCAGGCGACGGTCGCGGGTGTGCTGCCGGAGTTCACGACGTTCGTCTCCCCCGGCACGTTCACGAGCAAGCTCACCGAGAGCGACCAGCAGGAAGGCCGCAAGTTCACGCCGATCACCGACTACTGCGCCGGCAAGCCTCCGGTGGCGGCGAAGACGCTGGAGTACCCCACCCCGCAGGACATCCTCGCCGCCAACCCCCGCTTCGGCGAGCAGAAGGACAACGCGTCCATGTTCGGGGAGCGCGCGTGGGAGATCGAGTTCACCCCCACCCCGACGATCCTGCGCAAGGTGTTGTGGCTGGACTTCTTCGACCAGGCCAACGCGTACGACCGATCCCTGGACGCGTGGGTGATGAGCCGCAAGGAGCGGGCGGCGATCCAGCAGGGCCGCGTGAAGGCCGACTGGGCGTACGTGCTGGTGTCGCGCGCTGAGCCGCGGCGGATGCTCATCCTCGACATGCGCTTCCGCGTGGAAGGCGGAAGCGCCTACCGGGTGCTCGCCGTGCAGCGGCTGCAGACCGACCGGCCGCTGGCCGAGCTCGCATCCGGCGTGATCAAGACGACCGTGCTGGACGAGAACGGCAAGGTCAGGCGGGACGCCAACGGCAACCCGGTGCTGGTGACCTGCACGGGCAAGCCGATCCCGAACGCCGGCGGCCGCGAGATCCTCCAGCAGCGGTAGCCGCCCCACCCCAGCGGCGACCGCCCCGCGACGGACCGCTCACGCCTCGGGAAGCGGCGCGGGGCTTGACGGTCCGCCCGGGGTGGGGCGGGACGCGGCCCGGGCATCGCAGCGCAGCAGGTGCTGGGCGTCGAGCCGGCCGAAGAACGGGCGGGCGTGCGCGATCAACCACTTCAACAGCAGGTGCCGGCGGTCAGAGTCGGGTCGGTCCCACACCGACATCCACACCCGTCCTGCGAGGCCGCGCTCAGCCACGGTCCGCGCATCGCAGATGAGCGCGGTCGGGCGGTTTGTGCGCAGCAGCTGATGCTGGCGGGCGAACCGCTGAGCTGCGGCTTGGACGCGCGCGACACGCTCAGCGTCCCGGCAGACGATCACGATCGGCGGCAACCACCCGCGCCCGGCGAGATCAGGGAACCGCTCGCCGATCGCCCCGACCTCACCAGCTTGCGCGTAGCGCAACAGCTTCGCTGCGATCTGCTCGGGCGGGCGCGTCCCCGGGTAGTACTCGAACGCCATCGGGGCGAGCACCGACCGCTGGCCGCCCTCTTCGTCGACCAGCCCCGGGAACCTGACGCTGAAGGCGACCAGGGCGCCCAAGGGAAGCTGGATCGACTCGCGGCTGGTCAGATCCCGGAAGTGCACACTCGCGCGGCGCCCCGCGAACCAGTTCTCCGGCTGCAACTCCACGTCCAGATCGATCCCCTCGATCGACACCGGCTCACCGGTGAACGCCAGCTTCTTCGCCTGGCGGGCGAGCGAGCAGACCACCTCGTTGGCGTCGTGCTCACGCAGGATGAACGCGTCGGCGCGTTCGTCCTCGATCCCGCTCACCCATTCTCCACGCTGCGGCTCGTACCGCTCTGCGAGCTCCACATAAGGGACCGCGTCCCGGCCGAGGAAGTAGAGCGCCAAGTGCTCCTGGCGGCCGCGGCGCTTGTTGCTCGACGGTCCCTGCGCCTCCGGGTAGTAGCGGTACAGGAAGTCCTGGTACATGAGCTTCTTCAGGTCCCGGTAGCAGCCGTTCTGCGCGCTCTTGTACTGCTTGGGGTTGCCCGTCCAGTAGAACAGCTCCGCGATCTGCGACCCCGACAGCGCTGGCACCCGGCCGACCAGCAGCATGATCCGCCTGGAACGCTCCGGCAGCTGCTCGGCGCGGGACAACGCGAACTGGCGGCGCAGGTTCCCCCGCGGCGGCGGCTGGGTGGGGCGACAGTAGGAGAAGTGGTCGCGCACCTGCTTGGCGTCGCAGGCCACCCCGGCCTCTGCGGCCGCCTGGGCGGCGACGCTGTAGTCGCCGCTGTCGGCGTACGCGTACCACACCTTCGCGAACGCCTCCGCAGGCATCTGCTCCGAGCACAACGGGCAGTTCTTCTTCGGCCGGCGTGATGACGGTCCGCTCACATCACCGATGAAAGAGCCGGGACGCCCCCGAGTTGTTGGTTTTCGCGCCTGCTACCAGATGCGTCCCAGTGCGCCGGGCTTCAGCCCGGTGGTGAAGGGACGCTCGGGGCGTAGCCCCGATCAGAGAGGCCGGTCCTGCTGCTCGATGTACTGCCGCAGCACCGACAGTGGTGCACCGCCGACCGACCCGGCGAAGCAGGAGCCTGACCACAGGCGCTTCGCCCGCCAGTAGTGGCGCTCCAGCTCGGGGAACGGGTCGGCCGGTTTACGCCCACCTCCCAGGTCTGCTCTGCCTGTGGCGTGCTGGACGGCCCCAAACCGCTGCACGTTCGCTCTTGGACGTGCACGGCATGCGGCACCGTCCACGACCGGGACCTCAACGCCGCGAAGAACATCCTCGCCGCCGGACGGGCGGAGAGGCTAAACGCCTGTGGAGCCGGCGTAAGACCGGGGCTTGCCCCGGCTGCTGGCGGTGAAGCAGGAACCCACCGAGGCGCCGCCTGACGCGGCGCGGCAGGAATCCCCGTCCTTCAGGGCGGGGAGGACGTCAAAGGTCGATGTTGCGGGGCGCCTTGCGCTTGGTGTCGCGATCCTTCTTGCCGCCGTCGAGCTTGCGCTCGATCTTCTCAGCCTGACCGCGGCCCTCCTCGACGATCTGCTGCCCGAGCGGGATCGCGACGTTGGAAAGTGAGAACGCGACCGCCAGCACGACGATGATCGGCCGCACCAGCCGCTTCTCCGCCACCGAGTCTGTCTTGATCCGCAGCCCCGGCGGGAGGAAGAACCACCGCACATAGTCGCCCTTCTTCTTCCCGCGGCGACGCTTCAGTGGCCACGGCCACGGCACCGGCGCGCTCGTAAGCGAGTCCGTGAACAAGTGGGAGAGGTAGCCGAGGAAGACGCAGGTGACCACCAGCGGCATCACCGACGGGGTGTGCGCGATCAGCCAGTCGACAACAGCACCAGGGCTGAACGCCACCGTCTTGCCCAGCAAGGGGTCGAACACCGCCGCCGACAACGCCCCCAGCACGACGGATGCGACCAACGCGGCGAGAGCGATGAACGCCGCGTACAATGGTGCGGCGAGCACCGACCAGCCGATCATGAACAGGATGGAGTGGGTGCCGCCCCGGTGGCCCATCGCCGCTCTCGCCCCCACGCCGACTGCGCGCGGCGGGATCGACAGGGCGGTGACCGCGACCCGGCCGATCACGCCGAGCTTGTTGAAGATCGGGATCTTCCCCTTCGTCAGCACCGAGTCGGGGTGGTCGATGTCCGGCAGCAACCCGGCGATCGTCCCGATCCCCAGCCCGGCGGCGAGCTCACCGGGGGTGAACCCCAGCCCGAAAGCCTCCGAGGCGACAGGCGCGCCGGCTGCGACGAACAGCAGCCCGGCAGGGGCGTGGGTCTTGGCCATCATGACGGCCCGACCGTGCGCCCAGCACCGAGCTTGCGCCCGCTTTTGGCGGCGTCCGTGCCGAACTTCCGGCGAGGGCGAACAGGTGTCCGCTATCAACGGTGCGGACCTAATCGAACGGCAGGACGCCCATGGCTACCAGTGCACAACCCACCGACCCGCGCATCGCTTACACCATCAAGCACTTGAAGGCGCTCGCGAAGCGTCACAGCCGCCGGCTGGTTGTCAACGACTACCTGGAGTACCGCGCCAAGCACGCCCGCGACCTCCCGTCGATGACGACGCTGTACCGCCTGTTCGGCTCGTGGAACGCCGCCCTTGAGCAGGCGGGCGTCAACCAGATCGGCAAGACCGAGCTGTCGCGCACATCCGATGAGGCGCTGATCGCCGCTCTCCAGGAAGCGGCCGAAGCGCTCGGCGTGAAGGTGCTGTCATCACACGCTTACGACCAGTACCGGGCGAGCAGCGCGCCTCACCTGCCGTCGTCGTCGGTGATCCGCAAGTGGCTGGGGCACTGGGCTGAGGCGGTCAAGCGAGCGGGGCTGGAGACCACCGACCGGGCGGTGCCTCGCCGACCAGGGTTGTCGGAGATCATCGACGCGTTGCGGACCGCCAAGCAGCACGTGGACGGGATGCTGTCTCCGCAGGCGTACTCGGAGTTCTTGCAGAGCGTCGAGGATGAAACGGAGCGTGACCGTTACCCGACAGCGCAGGAGATCCTCCGCCAGTTCACCAACTGGGAGGCTGCGCTGCGCGCCGCGGACGTGGAGCAGTCCGACACCTTGCACCCCACCGCGCTGTGGTCGGCAGAAGAAGCGCGCCGGCTCGCGTCGTTGGTGGAGCGCATCACCGGCCGTCCGCTGAACAAGCGCGACTACGAGCGGGTGGCGGGGGAGGCGCGCCGGCCGATGCCCTCGTGGAAGGTCATGCGCGAGCTGCTCAGCGACACGCCGCCGCAGCAGGTGGAGACGACCCAGGCCTGAGCCGGTCAGGCGGGCTCGACGCCGAGCGTTGGCCCCAAGCGCAACCAGCCCGCCTTGATCCGCACCCTCACCCCGCCGTCGCAGTCCTCCACGACATATCCCTGCTCCTGAAGGACGCGGCCGACCTCACGGAACAGCAGTTCCCGGTGGGCGTCCGAGAGGGCCGGGTTGGGCGCGCGGCCCTGATGATGCGCTGCCCAGCGGCCGATGTCTGCGCGCAGCGACTCGCGTTCCTCCGCCAGCACGTCGGCTCGGGAGCGCAGCTGTGTCGCGCGGGCGTCAAAAGCCCCGAGGTCGGTGAGTTCCTCGGCGGTGCGGTCCCCGCCACGCAGCGGCAACAGTGCCTCGCGGGCGTCGGTGAGCGCAGCGTTGAAGTCGCCAAGCGCTTTCCGCCACGGCGCTGCGCGCGCGTCCAAGGCGGCCAGCCCGGAGAGATCGCCGCCGCGCACCTCGTCGAGCGTGGCGCGGTCCTCTGCGACGAGACGCTCTATCGCGCCGAGCGCCTCTTGGGCGCGCACGAGCGCCCGTTCGGCGCGCTCAGGCACCGCCTGGGCGCGATGGACCTCGCCGCCGGCGTCCTTGACCCGCAGCAAGAACTGCCTGGTGTCCTCGCGGGAGAGCATGAACACGCGACCGGCCGCTTCCGGGGTCTCGTGGACCGACCCGTCGAGCGCGCGGACGGTCAGCCCCTCCAACAGGAGCGCTACGGCCGCATCGACGGCGCGCACACCGCGGAAGGCGTGATGCTCCTCGCCGGCGAAGGCTGTCCGCCAGGTCTCCCACACCAGACCACGCTCGCGCCCGGAAAGGCCGCGTTCATCAGCGAGCGGCCGCCACCCACCCCGCCCGTTCGGGCGCATGAGGCGGTTGCTGCCGCGGCTTGCGACCTCAACCCGGCGCAGGGACGAGTCCAAGCGGAGCACCGCGCCATCAGGCTGGTCGGTCCACCGCCCGTCAGGGTGGAGGTAGTAATGGACCGTCTCGACGGCCATGCGATCACGCTCCCGTGCGCGTCCTCAACAGCACTTCGGAAAGCCAGGTGACCCCGTCAAGCGCCTTCTGAAAGGCGTCGTCTCGCATCGAGGTCATCCCGTCGCGGCGAGCGAGCTTCTCGATGTCCACCGAGGTCGCGCCCTTCAAGATCGCCTGCTTCATCTCATCGGTGATGCGCAGCACCTCGTAGATGCCGGTGCGGCCACGGTAACCGCGGCCGTTGCAATGACCGCATCCGTGCTCTGCGCGGTCGAAGACCTGCAGCGCCCCACCGTTGGCTTCGGCGCGCTGGATGACCCACACCGGTGCGCGGTAGACGTTGACGAGCTCCTCTGCGCTCACCTGCTGCGGGATCCGGCAGTCGCGGCACAACACCCGCACGAGCCGCTGCGCGACGATCGCTTCGATGACGTTCGCGAGGATGAACCGCGGAACGTTCAGTTCGGTGAGACGATCCACGGCAGAGGCGGCGTCGTTGGTGTGCAAGGTCGTGTAGACAAAGTGGCCGGTCATCGCGGCCTCCATCGCGATCTGCGCGGTCTCCTCGTCGCGGATCTCACCGACCATCAGCACGTCCGGGTCAGACCGCAGCAGCTTCGGCAGCACCGACGCGAACGTCATCCGCGTCATCGTCCCTGACACGTCGATCTGCACGAACTTGGGGTTCTGGTACTCGACCGGGTCCTCGATGGTGATGATCGCCTTGGTGGGGTCCCAGACCTCCTCCAGCGCGGCGGTGAGCGTGGTCGACTTGCCGGCGCCGGTGGGGCCGGTGACGATCGCGACCCCGTAGGGCTGGCGGATCGCGTCCTTCCACCGCTGGAGGTTCTCCTTGCTCATCCCCAGCTCGTCCAGCCGCCACGACCCCTTGTTCTTGGGCAGCAGGCGCAGGACGACCATCTCCATGGTCTCATCGCCGTGAACGGCGGGGACGGTGACCACACGCAGGTCAACCTCGTCCTGTTCGCTGTCACCGACCCACGTGAACCGGCCGTCTTGGGGTTCGCGGCGTTCATCCAGCTTGATCCGCGCCAGGTGCTTGATCCGGGCGATCACGTTCGGCGCCATCGCCTCCGGGATCGTGGTCGCCTCGTGCAGGTCACCGTCGACGCGGTAGCGGACCAGCAGATGCCCTGGCTTGGGCTCAAGGTGGATGTCAGACGCGCCTTCCAGGTAGGCGTTGGCGATGAGCTCGTTGACGAGCTTCACGATCGGCTGCGAGGACGCCTGGCGGACGATCTTGCGCTCCTCGGAGGCCTCCTGGGCGGCGACCTGCTTGGCGGTCTGTGCCATCGCCGCGCGGCGGTAGTGCTTGTCGATCAGCGCCGCGAGCTCTGACGCCGGCACCAGCCGCCACGCAACCGGCTGCTTGACGACCCGCGGGAGGGTGTCGAACATCTCCACGTTCGCGGGGTCGGAGATCGCGACCATCAGCTCGCCGGTGTCGGTGCGGCTGAACGGCATCGCGTGCCAGCGGCGAGCCTGCTCAGGTGTCAACAAGGCGACCAGGTCGTCCTCGACCTTGTATTCGGTGATGTTGACCCGGTCGATCCCGTAGATGCGGGAGGTGAGCGTGAGCATGAACTGCTCGTCACACACCTCGGTGACGAGCGCGTGATCGACCAACCCCCGTCCGGCCTCTCGGGCGCTGGACACGAACTCCTCCACCGCGTCAAGCGCCAGCTTCCCGGTCGCGACCAGCGCTTCGACGAGGATGATCTCGCGGCTCTCGCGCGCCCCGGCGGCCGCGATCCGGCGGCGTAGCGCAACACGGCCGGCTGGCTGCTGTTGGGCGGAGTTGCTCACGGGCGGCGAAAGTAAGCCCGACACGCCAGCCTGTCCTGCTCTTTCGCGTGAGGCGAGAAACGCCCCATCGGGTGGATGCGGCGCGCATGTTCGGCGGCAGTGAGCAACACCAGTCACATCGACCGGATCCTCACCGACGCCACCAAGCTGCGCGCTTCCGACCTGCACCTTCGTGTGGGCGCAAAACCGCTGGCGCGCGTCGACGGCAAGCTCACCCCGATCGACGCTTACCCGCAGTTGAGCTCAGAGCAGGTGCGGGCGTTGTGCGGGTCGCTGCTGGACGAGAATCGCAAGGCGAAGTTCGCGCGTGACCTCCAGCTGGACTTCCCGTATCACGTGCCGGGGGTCGGGCGGTTCCGCGTGGCGATGTTCCGCCAGCAGGGCGAGGTCGGGGTGGTGTTCCGCCGCATCCCCGAGGAGGTGCCGACGCTCGCTGACATCAACGCTCCCCGAGCGCTGATCAAGCTCGCCCGCCGCCAGCGCGGGCTCGTGCTCGTCACCGGCCCCACCGGGTCGGGCAAGTCGACGACGCTCGCGGCGATGATCGACCTCATCAACGGTGAGCGCAACGAGCACATCCTCACGCTGGAGGACCCGATCGAGTTCGTCCACCCGCTGAAGAACTGCGTGGTCAACCAGCGGGAGGTGGGACGGGACGTCCCGGACTTCGCGGTCGCGCTCAAGGGAGCGTTGCGCCAGGACCCGGACGTGATCCTGGTCGGTGAGATGCGCGACCTGGAGACGATCTCCACCGCGATCACCGCCGCCGAGACCGGGCATCTGGTGTTCGCGACGCTGCACACCCAGTCCGCGGCGGACACCATCAGCCGCATCATCAACGTCTTCCCCGAGGGTGAGCAGCAGCAGATCCGCACCCAGCTCGCCGAGTCGCTGGAAGGGATCGTCGCGCAGACGCTGCTGCCGCGAGCGGACGGGCGGGGTCGCGTCGCCGCGTTCGAGGTGCTGATCGCCACCAACCCGGTGCGGGGAGCGATCCGCGAGAACAAGATCCCGTCGATCCGCACGACCTTGCAGACCAGCGCGCGTGTGGGGATGCAGTCGATGGACAAGGCGCTCGCACACCTCGCCGCCCAGCAGCTCGTCGACCATGAGATCGCCCGCCAGAAGGCGCACGACCGCGGCGAGTTCGACCGCCTCTACCAGGCGGCTGTGACCGGCAAGAACCTGGACATGCCGCCGACGGTCACCGAGCACGACCTCATCCAGGACATGAACGCCGTCGGCGCGCACACCCCCACGCCAGACGAGGAGATCGAGGATCTCGCCGCCGCGTTGCCGATGGGCGCCCCGGAGGAGAAGTCGGCGCCGACAGGCGTTGCGGGTGAGGTCGCGATGCCACCCGGCGGCGACGGCAAGCCGAAGCGTCGATTCCTGCGAGGCCGCTGATGCCCACCTACCAGTACGAAGCTCTCCGCCAACAGGACTCCTCCCGCACGAGCGGTCAGATCATCGCGCCAGATCGCGAGGTCGCGATCGAGCAGCTGATATCCGAGGGGCTCACACCGCTGGTGGTCGAGCAGATCAGGGAGCAGCGCAACGTCGAAGACCTGATCGCGCAGATCCGCCCGATCAACCAGGTCGCGTTGGTGGCGTTCAGCCGCCAGCTGGCGACGATGATCGACTCGGGCATGCCGGTCTTGCAGGCGATGATCGCCCTGGAGGAAACCGAGGAGAACCCGAAGTTCCGGGCGGTCATCACCGACATCATCGCCGACCTGGAGAACGGGCTGCCGCTGCATGAGGCGATGTCCAAGCACCCGGAGGTGTTCACGCCGTTGTATGTGGCGATGGTCCGTTCGGGTGAGGAGACCGGCGCGTTGGATCAGGCGCTGAAGGAGCTCGCCAACCAAGTCGAGAAGACGTTGCGGATCCAGCGCGCGGTGAAGTCCGCGACCACCTACCCGAAGGTGACGCTGGTGTTCGCGTTCTTGATCCTGTCGGCGCTGATGATCTTCATGGTGCCGAAGTTCGCGAACGTGTTCGTGGAGACGGTGCAGCAGACCACCCCGCCCGGGCAGCCGGTCCCGGACGCGGAGCTGCCGAAGCCGACCCAGGTCGCGCTCACGATCTCCCACCTGCTGTATCCGGAGACCGACACCCGGGATCTCGGGTGGGTCGCGCAGGTGTTGCTGCGGTTCGGTGTCGCGGCGGGGTTGATCTTCGCGTTGCGGCTGTTCATCCGCCGGCTGTTGCGTGAGGAGAGGCCGCGGGCGGCGTGGGATCGGTTCAAGCTCAACGCGCCGTTCCGCATCGGCCCGATCGTGCAGAAGATCGCGGTCGCGCGGTTTGCGCGGACGTTCGCGGCGTTGCTGCGGTCCGGTTTGCCGGTGGCGCGGGCGATGGAGATCGTCGCTGACGCGTCGGGCAACTACGTGGTCGCGCAGGCGATCATGCGCGCCCGCGAGCAGCTGATGGCCGGCTCGTCGATCGTCGCGCCGTTGCAGCGCGCCGCGATCTTCCCTCCGATGGTCACCCACATGATCGCTGTCGGTGAGGAGACCGGCCGGCTTGAGGAGATGCTCACCAAGGTCGCGGAGTTCTACGAGGACGAGGTCGATCAGCAGATCAAGGCGATGAGCTCGCTGATCGAGCCGGTGATGATCTTCCTGGTCGCCTCAGCGGTGGGCGCGGTCGTGATCACGATCTACCTCCCGATGTTCCGCCTGTATGACCTGATCGGAACGTCGGCGATGCTCCCGCTTCCGTTCTCAGTTTGGTGAACTAAGAACTCCCTGCAAATCGCGCCATGTTCCGGGGATCCCAACTCGGGTCGCGGACGCTCTCGGTTCGCCATCTGCGCGGGTTCCCACTTCGCGAACTGAGAACGCTTCGGTCACGCGCTCGCGTCGTGCTCGCAACGGACACGACTTTGGGCGCGCTCCGTGCTCATCCGGCGCTTGCTGGTGCCACATCGAGCACTCTGAGGTGCCCTTGTTGGCACCGACTGGTTGCCCCCCCGGTGAGCGGCCTATTGCGGCCAGGAAGGGCGGTACCGGGTCACCTGGTACGTCAAGGGTCGTCGCGTCGCGTTCTGGCGGTTCACTCTTCGCGGCGAGGGAGTGTGAGCGCTCCCACAGGCCGGCTACCGATTCGCGGCTTACCCATGAAGGGCTGCCGGCGTGTTGAGATACGAGCGGTGCGAGCGCGCGCGCAGCTGAACGTAGAGCATGTGCGCCGCATCGTCCCCTGGGACCTGGTGACCCGAGCCGACGGCGACCGCAACACAACCGCTGACGACAAGAAGTACACCTGTAAGCGAGACGACGGTACGGAGTACGAAGTGCCGGCGCCGCAAATCCCGGCGATCCACCAGTTGCACAACGTGGACGACTGGATCGCCCGAGCCCAGGCCGCCGGCAAGCAGGTCCTGTTGACGATTCAAAAGAGCGCCGCCCCGGGCGCGGACTGCTATCTGCCGCCTGACAACACCTACGCGTACGCCGTGAACCGAATCATGGAGAGATATCCGTCGGTGCGGTGGTACACGGCGTGGAATGAGCCGAATGATTCGCACCAGCCTACGCATCCGTCGTTTCGCAACGGGAGCTACGACGGTTACACGGCGGCAGGTCGTTTGTGGCGTCGGGCCTCGAATCTTTGCAAGCGGCACTATTGCAAGGTGGCGGCGGGCGAGTTCCTTGACAACAGCGTGTTCTCGAAGGAGCACGAGAAGAAGGCGCGAAAGGTCTTTGACGCCTATATGGAGGGCGCCAAGACGAATCCGACCATCTGGGCTTGGCACGCCTATGCGACCGGGCGAACGCAGAAGAGCGACCGCTTGCGCGAGTTCTTGCGGCGGACTTCACCGACCCGCTCGCTTGTCGACGGGCTGCGGGTTTGGCTCACAGAACAAGGTGGCAGGTACGACCTTCATCTCAAGGCGGGCCGACTCCCACGTGAGGCGGAAGCCAACGCGAATAGTAACTTGGCGTACATCCTGTCGGTTCCAGCTATCAGCGATCGCATCACCCGGTTGTATGTGTATCACTGGCGGTCTGACGGAAATAGGACCGCAACTCGCGTGTGGTCAGGCTGTTGTGGGAGGAGCGAGCGACATGCGACGAGCCCTCGTGACAGCGGTACTCGGGCCGAGCTTGGCTCTCCCATCGTCGGCGGCGGGCGAGCCGCGGGTGCTTGCCGAGGAGGCCGAGCCGACGCCGGTGGCGGCCTATGGCGGCTGGGTTGCGTGGAGCCGCTGGGACGCCGCGTCGAACCGCTTCCGGCTCGTCGCCGCTCGCGGTGACGGCGCGCCGGTGGTGTTGCCGGTGCGTTCCCGCTCCGTGGCGTTCGACGTGGACCTCGGGCCGGGTGCCGACGGGGCACCCGTCGCGGTGTACTCGCGCTGCCGGCGGGAGGTGCCCGGGCGGGATTGGAACCCTGCGTACTACCCGCCGCCGTATCGGCTGGGCCGGGGATGCTCGATCTATCAGCTCGATCTGGAGACCGGCAGGGAGCGGCAGGTGCTGTCTCGCCGCGGCTACTCGCTGGTCGAGCCCTCCATCTGGCGGGGCACGCTCGCGGTCGTCGTCCAGGGGCGGCGGAAGGACGATGTCCACGTCGCGAAGGTGAAGCGGGTCCACGGGAGGGCGCGGTTCGAGCGGGTCCGCGCGGGGAGCCGGCCGCACATCGACTTCGGCGGCCCGACGGGCCTCGACCTGACTCGCGGGGCGCTGGCGATCGGTTGGAGGAGCTTCGCGGATAGGCGGTGTCCCGAGCACCCCGACGGCTTCCCCAGCGCCAGCACGCAGATCCTGCTCGTGACGTCGCGGCGCGTGAGGGAGCTCGACCGCGGCTGCGACCTCCGCCCGCGCTTCGCGGGCGGGACGATCGAGGTCGGGTGGCCCAGCTTCTCCGGCGCACGCCTCTGGTGGAACAGGCTCGTCAGCGAGCGGGGGAGCTTCGTCGTCGGGCGGGCACTCAACGGGTCGCGCCGTGTGACGACGTATGTTGACCAGTACGCCATCAACAGCGCCGCGGTCGACGCCGGGCGCGCGGTGATCTCGGACAGTCACAGACAGATCGTGGCCATCGACATTCCACGCGAATCGCGCTGAAGACTCGCTCGCTGGCCGCGAGCCTTCGGTAGGCCAGCCACGCACGGGGACGCTCGGTGCGCCCCGGGTGGCGGAGGGGGCGCCCAGTGGCTTGCGCTCACCGCATTTCGGGCACCGCTTCTCCTGCTGTGCCGGGTCGCGCCGGCGGCGGTGCGGCGGGGGCCAGTCAAGCGCCCGGATTCGGCTCTGGGGCTTGGGTTTGGGCGTGGCTCAGGCAGCGCCCTTGCGCGACCCCGCGACTCCCTCAAGCCCAGCGTTCAGGCGCGGCGGTGGAAGTTGCCGCCGCACTGGCCCCACACGCCGCGCTTGGCGCGACGGGCGCGACGCTCGGCGGCGCGGAAGCGCGACACCTGCCGGAACGCCTTGCCGGCATAGACGTAGGTCTTCGCCAACCCGTAGGCGATCTGGCTGACGTTGAGCTGGCGGCCGGTGGTGGTCTCGACGTAGGCGAGCAGGCGCCGGTAGCGGTCGTAGGTGTCCTGGGTGGGGTCGGTGGTGAGCTTCACACGCCGGCCCTGCCCGCGGTGGAACGCCATCCGCCGCAGACTCGCCGCCGCCTCCTTGGCCCCGCACTCCACCGGCCGGCCAGGCCGCCTTGATTCCGGGGTGTCGATCCCGATCAGGCGGACGGTCATCGTGCGGCGCTTGCCGCGGATCGTCCGCACGCGGATCGTGTCCCCGTCGATCACCGACACCACCCGCGCATGGAAGACCTGGGCGGTCTTGCGCGGCTTCGGCGTCGACCCGCCACGGTTACCGCCACCACCACCGCCGCTTCCGCCCTGCCCCGGCTTCAGGCACGGGCACGGCAGCGACTCGCAGTAGATCCCGTCCCCGTCCGCATCGCGCGTGTCCGCTCCAAGCTGGGCGTCACGCTGGTTGTCGTAATCCGCGCACGTCTTGGACATGTGGGCGGACGGGTCTGCTGCCGCAGCCGGCGGGGCCACGGCAAGAGCGGTGAGCAGAGCTGCGACGAGCGTGAGCGTGCGAGCCAAGGCGGCGTCCTCCAGGAATGTTCGACCAGTTGCGAACCATATACTGGGTCGCACGTCCGGGCAGACCCCTGACAGCGCTAGCAGAGCGCCAGGCGTGCTTCCTCGGACCGAGCCCCAGTTTTCGACCTTGCGGGCTGCGCGGGAAGCGATCGGTAGTGAGTGGAGGAGTCGTGCCGTGGGCGCCGAGCTCCCAACGACCGAGATCAGCAAGTCGGCGATGCTCCCGCTTCCGTTCTCAGTTTGGTGAACTAAGAACTCCCTGCAAATCGCGCCATGACGTATTGAGGCGGGCGTGTCGTCCGTGGCTTGAGTACGCGCGAGTTCGACCCCCTCTATCCGTGCGAGGCCGCGGCGCGCCGAACCCCCGCCCGGGTTCGGGATAGCTGGCGGTTGGTCAGTTGGTCAGCGCAGTATTGACCTGAATTACGAAGCCCAGCGTGAGGAGCAGAACGCCCACGGGCACGGTCCAGCTTGGGCGTGTCATTCGGACCCGCGTGAATCCCGCACGCACGGTCGCCGCGCAGAGAATGCCCGCCGGGAGTCCGATGCCGGCGGCTAGCCACTCGGGAAGCCGGGGAGCCAAGGCGAAGAAGAAGCACCCAGCGCCGAACAAGAACGCAGACGCCGTCGCGATCTCTACCAGCCAACGGCGAACGGCTGTCACGACCTCCCGTATCACCAGCAAGGCGCCCAGGTATGTGAAGACCACCGATGAGGCCTTCACTGCAGGTGCGTCGCCGGGGAGCGAAAATCCGAGCTCCCCTACTACGAGGACAACGTACAGGCCAACCACAAGGAGGTAGACGCGCCCGGCTACGAGCTCAAGGGAGGCGGGGACAACCTCGTCGAGCGAAGAATCCGCGTGCGGATTGGGTGTTGGGCCTAGCTTTGATTCCATGCTGATAGTCGCACTCGGCCTTGTTCTCGCTTCGACGTTCCTCCTGGGATTCCTCTACTCGAAGTTGGTGGAGGCCATCCGCGAAGCAGAGGACGAAGCCGGCGGCGGCCATCCGCGGTGACCCGATCTCTAGGATCGCCCGCCACGAACACGGTGACGCTTGCCGTTGCGGTACCACTCCTCGCGTCCGTCTGATTCGACAATGGCCGGCCCGTCATCGCGGTGAAGCAACCCGTCACGGTACCACGCCTTGTATCCGTCTGAATGGACGATGGCCGGGCCGCCCTCGCGGTGGAGCTCACCGTTGTGGTACCACATTTCTAGCCCGTCTGGGTGGATGAAAGCCGGACCGTCCTCGCGATGACGCTTGCCGTTGCGGTACCATTCCGTCCTACCGTCTGGAGAGACGATGGCCGGCCCGTCATCGCGGTGACGCTCGTCGTTACGGAACCACTCCTCTAGCCCGTCTGGCCAGACGACGGCCGGGCCGTCCTCGCGGTGGAGCTCCCCGCTGCGGTACCACTCCTCGCGTCCGTCTGGATAGACGACGGCCGGGCCGTCCTCGCGGTGAAGCTCCCCGTTGCGGTACCACGCCTCGTATCCGTCTGGTTCGACGACAGCCGGGCCGTCCTCGCGGTGAAGCAACCCGTTGCGGTACCACGCCTCGTATCCGTCTGGTTCGACGACGGCCGGGCCGTCCTCGCGGTGAAGCTCCCCGCTGCGGCACCACTCCTCGCGTCCGTCTGGTTTGACGACAGCCGGGCCGTCCTCGCGGTGAGGCAACCCGTCGCGGTACCACGCCTCGTATCCGTCTGGATAGACGACGGCCGGGCCGTCCTCGCGATGGAGCTTCCCGTTGCGGTACCAGGCATCGCGTCCGCCTGGCCAGACGACGGCCGGGCCGTCCTCGCGGTGAAGCAACCCGTTGCGGTACCACTCCTCGTATCCGTCTGGTTTGACGACAGCCGGGCCGTCATCGCGGTGTCGCTTCCCGTGACGGTACCACTCCTTCGTACCGTTCGGCCAGATGCGGGCTGGCCCGTCTTCGCGGTGTCTCTTCCCGTGATGGTACCACTCCTCGTATCCGTCCGGCCAGACAACAGCCGGCCCGCCCTCGCGATGGAGCTTCCCATCCTCATCCAGCCATTGACGGGTGCCGTCATCTAGAATGCGGTCAGGCTCTCTAAGACCGGGCGCGTCACTGTTGCCGTGGCTGCCAGCCCACGTAGTCGCATTACCGTCTCCGCGGCGCTTGTCGAGAACGTCGCGCAGTGACACCGGCGCGGCAGCGGATCTGCTGGTGTTGGCTCCCCGCCCCATCAACACCGTGATCGTACATCCAATCAAGCGGCTGACCATAGTTTTGCGGCCGCCTCACGCTCAGCGGTAGCGCTGCGTGACCGGGCCTCGCCGAGCAAGAGCGTGCACCGGCGACCCGATCTCTAAGGTCTCCCGTCACTAACACGCTGGCGCTCCCCGTTGCGGTACCATTCCTCGTATCCGTCTGGCCAGACGATAGCCGGCCCGTCTTCGCGATGTCGCTTCCCGTGACGGTACCACTCCTTCGTACCGTTCGGCCAGATGCTGGCTGGCCCGTCTTCGCGGTGTCGCTTCCCGTGATGGTACCACGCCTCGCGTCCGCCTGGCGATACGACAGCCGGCCCGTCCTCGCGATGAAGCTTTCCATGACGGTACCAGCGTCGCTCCCCGTCAGGCGTGATCTCCGCGGGCCCGCCCTCGCGGTGGAGCTTCCCATCCTCATCCAGCCATTGACGGGTGCCGTCGCCTAGGATGCGGTCAGGCTCTCTAAGACCGGGCGCGTCACTGTTGCCGTGGCTGCCAGCCCACGTAGTCGCATTACCGTCTCCGCGGCGCTTGCTGAGAATGTCGCGCAATAAGGCCGGCGCGGCAGCGGATCTGCTGGTGTTGGCTCCCCGCCCCATTTATGCCGCTAGTATACCTTCAGCCAGACGCTATCCGCTGGTTTCGCTTGCCACGCTTCAGCAATAACGCGGCCCTGCCGTTGCGGTACCACTCCTCGCGACCGTCTGGATGGATGATGGCCGGGCCGTCCTCGCGGTGAAGCTCCCCGTTGCGGTACCACTCCTGGCGACCGTCTGGATGGATGATGGCCGGGCCGTCCTCGCGGTGAAGCTCCCCGTTGCGGTACCACTCCTCGCGTCCGTCCCGCCAGACAACAGCCGGGCCGTCCTCGCGGTGGCGCTTCCCGTTGTGGTACCACTCCTTCGTCCCATCCGCCCAGACGATGGCCGGCCCGTCATCGCGGTGACGCTCGTCGTTACGGAACCACTCCTCTAGCCCGCCTGGCCAGACGACGGCCGGGCCGTCCTCGCGGTGGAGCTCCCCGTTGCGGTACCATTCCTCGTATCCGCCTGGCCAGACGACGGCCGGGCCGTCATCGCGGTGGAGCTGCCCGTCGCGGTACCACGCCTCGTATCCGTCTGGCGATACGACAGCCGGCCCGTCCTCGCGATGAAGCTTTCCATGACGGTACCAGCGCCGCTCCCCGTCAGGCGTGATCTCCGCGGGCCCGCCCTCGCGATGGAGCCTCCCATCCTCATCCAGCCATTGACGGGTGCCGTCATCTAGGATGACGGCAGGCTCTCCGCGGGCCCATGTGGTCGCGTTGCCGTCTCCGCGGCGCTTGCTGAGAATGTCGCGCAATAAGGCCGGCGCGGCAGCGGATCGGCTGGTGTTGGCTCCCCGTCCCATCTGCGCCGTGATCGTACATCCAATCAAGCGGCTGACCATAGTTTTGCGGCCGCCTCACGCTCAGTAGTAGCGCTGCGTGACCGGGCCGCGCCGAGCAAGAGCGTGCCGCGGTGACCCGATCTCTAAGGTCTCCCGTCACGAACACGCTGGCGCTTGCCGTTGCGATACCACTCCTCCCACCCGTCTGGCCGGACAACAGCAGGGCCGTCTTCGCGGTGAAGCTGCCCGTTGCGGTACCACTCCTTCCGCCCGTCTGGCCGGACAACAGCAGGGCCGTCCTCGCGGTGGCGCTTTCCGTTGCGGTACCACGCCACATACCCGTCTGGCAAGACAGCAGCAGGGCCGTCCTCGCGGTGAAGCAACCCGTTGCGGTACCACTCCTCGTATCCGTCTGGCCAGACGACAGCCGGGCCGTCCTCGCGGTGGAGCTGCCCGTTATAGTGCCACTCCTCGCTTCCGTCTGGTTCGACGACAGCCGGGCCGTCCTCGCGGTGGAGCAACCCGTCGCGGTACCATTCCTCGTATCCGTCTGGCCAGACGACGGCCGGGCCGTCCTCGCGATGTCGCTTCCCGTGACGGTACCACTCCTTCGTACCGTTCGGCCAGACGTGGGCTGGCCCATCCTCGCGGTGGCGCTTTCCGTTGCGGTACCACTCCTCCCACCCGTCTGGCCGGACAACAGCAGGCCCGTCCTCGCGATGAAGCTTTCCATGACGGTACCAGAGCCGCTCCCCGTCAGGCTTGATCTCCGCGGGCCCGCCCTCGCGGTGGAGCTTCCCATCCTCATCCAGCCATTGACGGGTGCCGTCATCTAGGATGCGGTCAGGTTCTCTAAGATCGGGCGCGTCACTGTTGCCGTGGCTGCCAGCCCACGTAGTCGCATTACCGTCTCCGCGGCGCTTGCTGAGAATGTCGCGCAATAAGGCCGGCGCGGCAGCGGATCTGCTGGTGTTGGCTCCCCGCCCCATTTATGCCGCTAGTATACCTTCAGCCAGACGCTATCCGCTGGTTTCGCTTGCCACGCTTCAGCAATAACGCGGCGTGACCGGGCTGCGCCGAGCAAGAGCGTGCACCGGCGACCCGATCTCTAAGGTCTCCCGTCACGAACACGCTGGCGCCTGCCGTTGCGGTACCACTCCTCGCCCCCATCTCGATAGACGATTGCCGGCCCGTCGTCGCGGTGAGGCAACCCGTCGCGGTACCACGCCTCGTATCCGTCTGGTTCGACGACAGCCGGGCCGTCCTCGCGGTGAAAAAACCCGTCGCGGTACCACGCCTCGTATCCGTCTGGCGATACGACAGCCGGACCGTCCTCGCGATGAAGCTTTCCATGACGGTACCAGCGCCGCTCCCCGTCAGGCGTGATCTCCGCGGGCCCGCCCTCGCGATGGAGCCTCCCATCCTCATCCAGCCATTGACGGGTGCCGTCATCTAGAATGCGGTCAGGCTCTCTAAGACCGGGCGCGTCACTGTTGCCGTGGCTGCCAGCCCACGTAGTCGCATTACCGTCTCCGCGGCGCTT